>ENA-OYWS01000361-OYWS01000361.1-human-gut-metagenome-genome-assembly--contig:-NODE-361-length-22409-cov-8.363156_pt1 | contig 22409 bp, 28 predicted proteins | sample MGYA00244813_ERZ653402 | MGnify/ENA primary metagenome ERZ653402 (study PRJEB26926, sample SAMN06165021) | human gut metagenome | biome: ENVO:00009003; feature: ENVO:2100002; material: ENVO:00002003...
GCGGCGGGGAGAACTCCGGAAATATCATGAGCATGACCTCCGAAGAGATACTGGAGCTGCTGAAATGAGCCTTGTAAAATGAAAAGTCCCCACAGAGCTGCGGCTTTTCGGGGGACTTCTATATTGTGCGGCGATTTTAATCAAGAGATTCCTCGTTGATAACGCCGAAATCAGGTTCGGAGCAGAAAAGTCCATGGTGCTCCCAGACTGCCGCGTCGAATTTTTTTCATCAGTTCGGAGGCGGCGAGCGCTATTTTAGCGCCGCCCTATAAGCCCCACACGATTCGCCATGCGTTACCCTCGCCGTTTATCTCTACGATTCCGATGGAGTGCTCCGGGTCAAGAATGCTTTCACACATCTTTTTCCGAAACCTCTTTCGGATATTCACGGAGTTTATCGGGATCGTGCAGCGGATCCCACACCTGCGCAAAGAACGGATCCACCTTTGCTCGATTGCCGTAGTTTCAGCTTCTGCGTTCGCACTCGTCGCACCAGTGACCGCCCTCCAGGACAAGACGCGGGCTGGCAGTGAATTTATGTCCGAAAGCGCACTGAAATTCCAGCTTGCCGCTCCAGTCGCCCTTGTTCATTTCTGTGCTGAGCAGCCTGCCGCATATCCGCAATGTCAAGTTCGCTTTCCGGTTTGGTTTCGTCATAGCCGTGGTTTATCGGAACAACTGCGTCCCAGTTCGTGAAATGCTGCATTTCGGAGAGCTTATCCGGAAGCGCCTCCCATCTTTTGCGGCCGCCCCAGTAGACGTCGATGTGATCCTCCGCGTTATCCTCTATAAAGTGTAATGTTCCGTGCTCCGTCCGTGCCAGATTGTCAAAGCGCCTGTGGAGAATGCTTCCCATGAGCCGCTGACCGCCCGGCAGCCTGCAGAGTATCTTTGAAACAGTGTACAGCGCTCCGAGCTTTTCAAGATAGCAGTCATAGAAATACTACATTGAATCATGGCGTAAATGCAGGTAATTTTCCAGTTTGTCGCTGTCGAGATAATACTGACCGTGGAAGTTCAGCGTTGCTTACTTTTTGGGACTGAGAATATAGTCAAGATTTGTTATGCCTATAGCGCCGTAAATTATCCTGTACATCTCGTATGTAGAGATACGGCAGGGCGCGACGCCGCCTATACTGTAGATGTGTCCCCAGAAGCTCTCCTCAAGCGTACCGTCGTGGAAGAAAGCGCAGAGGTTCTTCATCGCATGCGCCGAATCACGGTCGAGCAGTATTCAAGCACGTTATCGAAGCAATTGTGGAACATTATCGCGTCCTCAATTTCTGCCATTGCCCTGCCGATTATACCCGTCTGCCGCAGGGAAACCCAGTATTTCAGACTGCTCTCGATAACAAGCCGTTCCGCTACAACTTTTGAAACCGCATAATAGTCGAACATACTAGGCTTTATCGGATCGCCGACCCTGCCCCAGTGTACAGGCGGCATTCTGTCGCCCGTTTCGGCAACTGTGCCTATGTAGACGAGGCGGGTGCGCTCCTGCTGTCCAAACTCGTAAATCGCGTTGATTATATTCCGCGTGGAGCCGTAATTTACTTTCATTGCCTGCTTCGGGTAGTAGTCTGCGACAGGGGAAACGAACGCTGCAATGTGAAAGATCAGGTCGCAGCCCTTCACGCATTTCAGTACGTCGTCATAGTTGTTGAGGTCGCCCCATACTATTTCAAGCCCCAGCGTTTCCGTATAGGACTTCAGAATATTACGGTTCTTTTCGGAATCCCTTGCTAGAATAGCTATATCCTGCTTCTCGGAGTATTTCAGCATTTCTTTCAGGCTTGCAAAGCCCATTCCTCCGGTAGCGCCGGTAACGAATACGCGCTGTTTCATGATATCACTCACCTTTCATGCCGATGGTCTTTGCTTTGCCGTCAAGGATATCGGCGCATAGCTTCATGGAATCGCCGATAGCCGCGTCAATATCGTCCTCTGTAACTCCCAGCGGTACGCTGCCGAGATTCTTGTCGATATAAAGCTCGCCGTACTGGATATCGCACAGCCTCGGCATATACAGACCGCCTTCGATGTTGTTCTTTTTCTGCTGTTTGAGCATACTCTTTGTGCCGAGATAAAAAAGGAACTTCGGCACTGTCTTTATCTTCTTCTCGGGGCAGCACAGGCGTTGAACCTGGGGATACCGAAGAGTTCATCTCGGCGATGAAGGGGATAATGCGAATGCCTCTGGGAAGCGTTTTGCAGATGCTGTGCTCTATAAACTACATACTCAATGATGAAAAGCTGGAATTAAAGGACATCACGAAATTTGATGGCGAGCAGTCCGAAATGACCTCGCAGCTTGAGAGCGCCCGTTCCGAAAATGAACTTTCACAGCCGGTAAACAACCCGCAGAATGCCCAGAACACCTATCGTCTGGAACAGCAGATACTCAAAATGGTAAGAACAGGCGACACAGAGGGCTTAACGCGCCTGCGGTAAACGGGGGAATTCTAGCTTCAGAGCAGCTGAGGCAGGCGAAAAACACGCTTGTGGTGCTTGCAACGCTGGTTTCACACGCGGCAATACAGGGCGTAATGGAAGCTGACGAGGCGCTTTTATACAGCGCAGCGAGAGATTCAACAATCTTCAGCAGATCACAAATCTGCAATATAACATGGTCCTTGATTTTGCCGACAGAATGAGCAGTATCCGTCAGGGGGAAAAGCCTACCCAGCTGACCATATCCGTTTCAAACTACGTCCGCCGTCACTTTTCGGAAAAAATATGCGTTGAGGATATAGCCAGGGAGCTTTTTTATGAGCCGTCCGTATCTTTCAGCTAAATTCTCGCGCGAAGCCGGAATATCTCTCACGGATTTCATTCTGAAACAAAAAACGGAGGAGGCGAAGCGCCTTCTTTGTTGTTCGGACAAATCTGCCGCAGCAATAAGTTCCTACCTCGGTTTCTCATCGCAGAGCCATTTCTCAAGGGTGTTCAGAAAGTACTCCGGTAAAACTCCGGCGGGATACAGGGATAAATATCAGCGATAATGCTGATCACAAATCTTGTTTTTATGTTTGGAATTTATACGGGTAAATCTTATACCATATGTGTATTTCCCTTGACTTGATTTATATTTTGTGATATAATTGGTTTGTGTTATTATGTCGAATTTTGCGAGGTTGTAGAATGAAAAGAATAAAGCTTACTGCGCTGCCGTGTATATGCGCTGATGTTTTTGACGGTACTGACATAATCAGACCAGGAGGAGAAGCGCTGAATTTTGCTGCCCACGCCTCTCGCTTTGATGAGATGGATGTTACGCTGCTTGGAATTGTCGGAAAAGATAAATATGCGGAAGCGATAATGGATTCAATATCAAGGCTTGATATTGATAAAAGCCATATACGCACTGATGAAAGGTATCAGACTGCCAATAATATGACATACCTTACAGCAGACGGCGACAGGTATTATAAAGATGATTCATGGAACGGAAAAATACTTGATGATATCATTCTGAACGATGACGAAATCAGAATATTATCCGAATCCGATGTGGTCTTTGTTCACTTCTGGGCTTCGTGTTTTTCGCAGGTAGTTGAACTGAAGAAAACGTCCGGATTTAAGCTTGCAGTGGATTTTGACGTCTACAGGGATTTTGCTGATATGGAACGGCTTGCACCGTATATGGATTTCTTTATGATAAGCGGCTCGGAGGAACTGCTGCCGAAGTTCAGAGAGTTATCGTGTAAGTATGATTGCCTGTTCAATATATCCCTTGCAGAACGAGGAAGCGTCACATACTTTAAAGGCCAGGAATTCAGAGTGCAGGCTGTAAAGGTCGATACCGTAATTGACACGACCGGGTGCGGCGACAGCTACCACGCCGGATTTGTATGCTCATATATGCTTGAAAATGATATTGAAAAGGCTATGAGGGTTGGTTCTGAGATCGCAGCAGAAACCCTGAAACATTACGGCGGCTTCTGATTATACCATGATATAATAAACAGCACCGGAAGTGATTTTCGTTCACTTCCGGTGCTTTTATTATTGAAACTTGAATTCAAATCTTACGGCATAACCTGCAAAGAACAGATGCCAGCAGAGCGCCATAGGGAACTCCTTTCAAATAAATACAGTGAAAGGCCTGTCTACTGCCCTTCACGGAACCGTACGTGCGGATTTCCCGCATACGGCTCTTCAAACAATCGTTTGACCCCCGGTCCCATATATTGGTCGTCAGATGAGGCTCGGCGACATAGTAATTCCACACTCTCAGATACTTTTCGTATCTGAATCTGCCTTTCTGGTCGCGTCTGTTCAACATCCGGTATGTCGAATATTTAAAATACTTCCATAAATTCTGTATACCGAACCGTGTAAATGCCAATAATGCCCACGGAAAGCGAAGTATTAGGACATGAAAAGAACACACGGATTATGATTTACTTTGAGGACAGATTTGCAGCTTAACGTATATTGGGGACTCTGGTCTGTCGGTCAACCCCTCTGTCACTCCGTGACACCTCCCCCCACTGTGGGAGACAACCCAGACCCCTGGAGTTTATCCGCTGGAAGATACCGGTGAAGTAGAAAAGCAGCGAATTAGCTACGCTGCTCTTCACCGTTTATCTTGCAGCTGCGTTGGGGCACTCTCCATGGCTACCCTGTTTCGCTGCATTTTTATCTTTGGTACGTTTTTCGGGATTATTCGCGTTTACACAGTTCTTTTTTCAGACCCCATCAGATAAATGCCAAACTCCGGCAGTTACGAACTGCCGGAGCATTTTTATTCTGATAAACGCTCAATCAATTGACACGTCTGCCGCTTTCTTTGATTTCGCCGGAACGGTATGCCCTCAGAAGCTCACGAAGGTCGTTTATCTGCTCCAGAAGCTCCGCACCCTTGTCGGTGTCAGAAATATTTGCGCGGCGTTCCAGCCTTTCAACAAGATGTATCTCCGGAGTGTGCTCGCTTTCGCCGGCAACAAACGGCTTGTGCTCCGCCAGATTCAGGCTGTGCGAATCGTATATCAGCGTGTATCCGGCAATTCCCGTAGCCTTCTGGTACGCCTTGGAAATCCCTCCGTCAATAACGAACAGCTTTCCGCCCGCCTTTACGGGTTTTTCTCCGTTCTTTATCTTCACGGGAACATGACCGTTGATTATATGACCTCTCTCCGGGTCAAGCCCGAACATTTCAAGTATCCAGCCGCAGACTTCCGCCTGCTCTGAAAAAGGATAATAGGCGTTGTAGTTTTCCTTGTGCAGTTTCTTGTCATCAAGGAAATACCTCTCAAAGAACGCCATCTTATCCTTGCCGTAAAGCGGTGAACGTGCTCCGCTCCACAGATACCACATGTAGTCGGCGGCGTAGTCTTTTTCCGCGCCAGGCTGCATGAAATACGCCTTGTTTGCGATTTCGTCAAGTTTATCAAGCAGAGCCTTGCCGGAATAATCGGTTCCCGCGATATTCACACTCTGGAGCTGCCCGTTTTCGTCAAGCGGAATACAGCCATGAAACAGCAGATTTCCGTTTATCGTCTTGTACATCGAGCCCTTTGAATACAGGAACCGAATGTGGGAATTGAGCCGCTCGCTGTGCATAAATGAATTCTCCAGCACAGACATAAGCTCATTTTCAGCGTCCGTCAGCGACAGAGGATCTTTACGGCAAACCGTCGGGAAGTTTTTGTCTAGCAGTTCGTACTCATTGCCGTCGATCGTTACTGTTCCGCGGTCAAAATCGACCATTCGGAATATATCGCGCTTTCCCATGCCCCATTCCGGGTGGCGCTCAATAAGCTGACCCTCAAGCTTCAACTGAATTATCGTTATCGCCTTGTGCATTTTGGCTACGAGCTTTGTGTCTACCGGGTCGTAGATGTTGTCATCCAGAGTCTGCGGCATGAACAGAACGCAGTCGTCGTTCTTATAGTACTCCCCTGCAAACACCGCAAGCGCCCTGAGATTAAGCCCGTATCCGTCCTCAAGCACGTCGAAATTATTGTACCGCATGGAGATCCTGATAACATTCGCGATAAGCGCCCGGTTTCCTGAAGCCGCTCCCATCCAGGAGATGTCGTGATTTCCCCACTGGATATCAACATCATGTATTTTCATCAGTTCGTCAAGGATCACGTCAGCTCTCGGACCCCTGTCGAAAATGTCACCTATCAGATGGAGTTTGTCGATGGCAAGCGACTGGATAAGCTCGCAGAGGGATTTAATAAAGCGGTCTGCAATGCCGGTATCAAGAATAGTCGTGATTATCTCGTCGTAATAGTATTCCTTGACCACATCATCGGTGACATTCAAAAGCTCGTCAAGGATGTACACCATGTCCTTCGGGATACGCTTGCGCACCCGGGAACGCGTATATTTAGCCGACACAGCCTCGCAGACTAAAATCAGGCGATATATCGTGAGTCTGCGCCACTCGTCGGACAGTTCGCCCTTCATGCGGAGGTTTTTCAGCTGCTTGTCAGGATAGTAGATAAGATATGCCAGCGCTTCACGTTCGGCTCCGGAAACCGACTTCCCGAGGGTTATGTCGATCTTGTTCTTGATCATTCCCGAAGCGCTTTTCAGCATGTGCAGGAACGCTTCATACTCGCCGTGGATATCACTGAAAAAATACTCCGTTCCCTTTGGAAGGCTGCGTATCGCAGAAAGATTCACGATCTCGCTCACTGCGCTGTCGATCGTCGGGAACTCCTTAGCCAGGAGCAGTAAATATTTTTTGTTCATGTTGTTTTCCCTCGAACAATATTATTGAGCTTGTCTGCCCGAAAAAACGGGAAATTGTATTATTTCGCTATTAAGTATGTTACTATACCTACTCGATTTTTATCACATTCCACCGCACGAGATAGTATTTCTGTATTATCTTCATAAATATTATAGTACTCAACGATCCATCTGCCGCTACCATCATTTTTGGGAAACGATTTAGTGCCATATGTCTTCCGCTTTGATTTGTCATAGGAATTGTCTTCAAATAATATTGTCTTATCCTCCATTAATTCGCCCCACTAAATCCCGATTTGTCAAGCCAATGTATTATTTATATTATATCACACTCACTTGACTTTTTCAATCCCTGGGAGGAAATTCACAGACTGAAAAATACAGATTCAGAGTAAGTTTACCCTATTTCTACAGCAAAACCTCCTCTTGTACAGCCTCCACAATTAAAGCTCTATAGTAGCTGAATCGATCTGAAGCTCCGGCGAATGGAAAGGTATCACCCTGGCAAACCTGTTACGCTTCATCAGTTCCGTGAATTCAGCAAAATTCTGATGCACCGGGTATCTGAGGAATATCATTCTGCCGGAATTTATCAGCCTTTCGCTAACTGAGCCTGGCTCGGGTGTGCCAGTCATGATCGCAGCGCCGCCGCCAGCAAGAATGCTTTCCGCAATGTTCTGCGAGCAGCTGCTGCGAAGCTGAGGGTCGCTCAGGAACAATATATCTGCCGTATTTTGGTTCCGGAAATACTATTGTTCTGCGCTGTTCCCTTATCTCTGAAACAGCGGAAACAATTGCGTCACAGCACTCTGAAAAACTGCGGCTGTCATTACCGTACGCGCAGTCTGCAAAGTGTGATTTTCATTTATTCCCTCGTTCAGATTTATCTTTACACATTCTATCAAACTATGTGTAAAATTCGCTATCCTCTTTATGTTATATTCTTGTAAAGCGGAATTACATCTGCTGAAATCTGCTATTATGACATTACCACGAACATAAATGATTTTCAAACTGCGGCAGATTTTCTCTTGACTTTTCTCCTGCCTTGTGATAAAATCGGTATATACTTTAATAAGCATAAGAGGATCACTGTATGGAACTTGATGTATTAGGTCTGCTTGGCGCATGCTCCTATGCGCTTGACTGCGTGGAAGCGGAACTCGTTCACGTTACCAGCCGCCATGCGAAACGCGTGGCATATATGAGCGTATGCACCGCAGAAACACTTGGCGTGCATGGAAACGCACTGCAGGATCTCGCAGCATGCGCGCTCCTTCATGACAACGCCCTCACGCAGTATATCCAGGAGGAATTCCACGGAAACGCCGAATCACTGGATCTGCTGCCGGAGATCCCGCATCTGGGGCTTCACTGCTCTCAGGGCGAGGAGAATATCCGAAATCTGCCGTTCAGCACCGACGTCAGCGGAGTAATTCTATACCACCATGAAAACGCAGACGGAAGCGGTCCGTTCGGGAAAACTTGGGTGGAAGTCCCGCTGGCTGCCCGGATAATACATCTGTGTGATTTACTGGATGCATTCTGCCGCGCCGATAAATTCACCCCGGAAGTCTGGAACAGAGCGGAATCTTTTATTTCCCGGGTTCGCGGGAAAATCTTCGACGATGAGTGCGCTGAAGCATTCCTGAAGGCATTCCCAGCGGAGCATTTTATGTCTCTCGGAAACGACGACCTTGAATCGCGCCTGTGGAGCATAGTCCCGCGCGGAAAGCAGGAGCTAAGTTTCCCGCAGATCAAGGCGCTGGCTGATTTCTTCGCAAAAATAGTGGACTACAAATCGCCGTTCACCAGCACGCATTCGATCGGAGTTGCCTCCTGCGCTGAAAAGCTGTCCCGCTTCATGGGATTTGACGAGGAAACCGCGCAAAAAATGTACCTCGCCGGAGCGCTGCATGACATCGGTAAAGTCGCGGTGGGCAATGAAATACTCGAAAAACCCGGTCGCCTGACTGACGAGGAATTCGCAGAAATGAAGCATCACGCCGCATACACCTACTACATACTCTCGGAAATCGAGGATTTCGAAGAGCTGCGCGACTGGGCTGCATTCCATCACGAGCGGCTTGACGGCACAGGGTACCCATTCCGGAAAACCGCCTCAGAACTGAACACGCAGGAGCGTATGATGGCATGCGTAGACATTTATCAGGCTCTGACTGAGAGCCGCCCTTACAAGCCCGGAATGCCTCATGAAAAAGCCTGCGCTATTCTGCGTGAAATGGCGGACAAAGGCTGGCTTGATGCCGGAATAACAGAACAGGTAGACGCTTGTTTCGGTAAAAAAAATGCGGGGTAATTTTACTCCGCATTTTCTTTAAGCTTAATATACGATTTTATTTCAGTGTTTTTAATGTTTCAGGAAATATCTCCCAATAGAACCTGCGAGCAGACGGCGGAAAATCGCCAAGTATTCCATGCTCTGGGTCGTAAAATACGCCGTCTGCATAAAGCGACCAGTGCCAGCATCGAGGAGTTTCAAGGCTGAGGAGCGCGCACCTAGGGAGGTCGAAAACTGTTTGCGCCTGCTTTCGTTCCGACGAAAAATTAATTCCGTGATCGGTCAGGACGCGCTTCATTTCGCGAAGGTCGGTTTCCCGGCTGTTCCCGAGGTATTCACAGATGTATTCGGCAGTAGTTCCAAGCAGCATTGCGAGGACTGCCTGACCACATTGAAGGTCAGTTGGTTCGTGGATATAATCAATATTCATTTTTCACCTTATATGATGGTTGCCTGCCAGGAAACACAGAAATCCAACAGTCAGTTATATCGTTCAGAAAAACGTAATAAACATCTCCGCACTTATCCGTGTGCAAAAATCTGCCATAATCGAGAACCTTTCGCTCAGTTCCGTCCCTGCATACTATCCTGTATTTTACACGGTTGATATCCCGTTCCCGTTTTATCTGTGTATAGCACACCGCCTGCTTCTGTCAGCAAGCGAAATTTCTGATGTAACGATTCGGCGCACTCTACCCATTTTCCCTTTTCAAACCGTTTTTTAGAGGTTCACTTATTTAATTATCCTCTATAACAAGAAGCGTCTTTTTCCCATCAATATTCTTAAAGAATGCTGATTCCGACCATTTATGAGCAAAAGATAATACTTCAAACATCTTTCAGTTAATTATACCACACGAGATAGATTTTTTCAATCATTATTTTATACAAAGATATTATTGCGAACAAAAAGCGCAACAATAATAGATAACACAGACCATGAAATAAAGCGTTGACCCGTTTTGAGCATGTCCGCATTGATTTTCTGCAATATAAATCTCTTCTCTGTACTAACACATTAATAAAAAGGCGGCTTAAATATCTCATATCCTGAGAATTATAAGCCGCATTTATTTTGATGTTTGAATCAAAAATCTGCTTATTCAGTCCCCCGCCTTAAAATTGTATACCGGCTTTATAATGCTGACTATCTCGGCAGTGGGCGTGATATTGTCAACGATATCCTCCATGCTTTTGTAAGCCATCGGGCATTCGTCTATTGTCGAAAGGTGTATCGAGGTGGAGTATATCCCCTCCATGCTGTTCTGGAACTCATCAAGCGTGAACTTTTCCTTTGCAGCATTGCGGCTAAACATTCTCCCAGCCCCGTGAGGCGCGGAACAGTTCCACTCAGGATTCCCCTTTCCGATACAGATAAGGCTGCCGTCCCGCATGTTTATAGGAATGAGCAGCTTCTCGCCCTTCTTTGCCGACACTGCGCCCTTGCGGACTATATTGCTTTCATGGTCGATATAGTTATGTATGGTCTCAAACCGCTGGCAGTCTGAAAGCTCCATGCCAAACGCCGCGGAAAGTATGAGCCCTGCGATGGTCACGCGGTTCAGCGACGCGAATTCCTGGCATATGCGCATATCGTGCAGATACATTTCGCGGTATTCCCCGGTGAGATAACAGAGCTCCCTCGGAGTGAAGCACTCATGTGCCTGAAAGCTGCTGCGAAGCTCCTTTATCGCCGCCTGTATCTCACTGCGCCTTCCCTCAGCCTTGTAGCGCGCGATAAGCTCGTTCTGCTGACGGAACAGCTTATCCTTTCCGCACATAAGTTCGTATGCAAGGCTCTGGTAATGCTCCGCGACCTGTGTGCCAAGGTTGCGGCTCCCTGTGTGGATAACCAGATACTTGTTACCCTCGTCGTCGCTGTCTATCTCAATGAAATGATTGCCTCCGCCGAGGGTTCCGATGCTGCGCTCCAGCCTCTTTGTGTCCTTGAGTTCCCGGTAGCATTTCAGCTCCATAAGCTCTGGGAATCTCACGATCCTTCCCTCGTGTACTTTCATTCCCGAGGGTATGTTTTTCCGTATCGCTTCGTCCAGCTTTTCAAAGTCGATCCCGATTTTTCCAAGCTCAACCGTATACATTCCGCAGCCGATGTCAACGCCTACGATGTTTGGTATCACCATATCGCCGAGATCAGCGGTAAATCCTATTACACAGCCCTTCCCTGCGTGGACGTCCGGCATTATGCGAATACGGCTGCCCTTTACAAAAGGCTGGTCGCAGAGCAGCTTTATCTGCTCCTCTGCTGTTTCCTCGATAATGTCGGTGTATACTATCGCCGATGAGTAGGTCCCTGTTATTGTTTTCATGGAAGTTCTCCTTTCTGCCTTGCGGCGTTTCTTCCGATGAATTGAGTATACAACATCAGCACGGAAAAGTCACGGAAAAAAACTTGCGAAAACAAAAGAGCGCCGGAGCGCCCTTATCTTATTCCAAGCTCAAACTGCATTTTAAGCCGCTTTTTTATCTCGTCTACAAGCGATTCCGGCGCATTGACTTTCATCATCGGTCCGAAGGACAGAACGCGGATAAGCATTTCGGTTTCGTCATTTTCGGAATAGTATATTCGCAGCCGATACCTGTTTCCGCCGAGGTGCGCAGTCTCCCGCTCGAAATGTGCGAAGTGGAGCATTGCGCGCTCCAGCGTATTGCGACAGTTGATAAGCTCCGCCTCCATGCAGAGCATTTTCGGCGGTTCCGGCTGACCCTGTTTGCAGTACAATCCCGGGCAGAGAAGTATCTCCTCTATCCCGGCAAGTCTGAGCATATCGACATTCCGGCAGCCGGCGACGTCCAGTCGGAATTTGTCGTCTTTTTCGGAATACTCCAGGCTTTGCAGGCGGCACTTTATACGGCGCGTCCTGCCTTTTGCGCTGTGATACAGTATCTCGGCTGTACTTCCCGCTTTCACGCCCTCAAGCGCAGTGCGGAACACGCTGATATAATGTGGATCCTCGAACGGGTCGCCGTCAAGATAACGGTCGAAATACACGATATCATCCGGCTGGAACAGCGGCTGTATTCCTTCCAGGAAGCTCCAGTCCACCCCGAACAGTTTCATGCGCGGATCCTGAGATACCGCCTTCAGCCAGCGCTTCTGCAATAATGTAAGCGGCGTTGTCGGCGCTTTTTTCAGCGGGGTGGAAAGGCCGCTAAGAAGCTGCCATTCACCGCTGTTCAGCGCCGGAATTATCTTCAGAAAGCTCTCAGAAAACGCCTTTTCATCGCATATCTGCTTCATGAGCTCCGGAGTAAGCTCCCCGTAAACAGCCCGGCGGAGTATCTCGGAAACTGCGCTGAAATACGCGCCGTAAACCTCATGAAACAGCATTTTAACCGCCCCCTATTCCGTAAATTTCGTACATCTTCTGCATATCGTCCCGGAGCAGATTCTCGGCGGTGCGGTCGCCGAAATCAAGCTGAATTATCCTTCCGGTGAAAGTACGGATCCACGAACGGATTTCCGCGCTGTCCGTAAGTTCAGCGGAAAAACGCGCGGTGTGTTGGTCTATCCGCTCCACTGTGCCGCAGCGCTTTTCACGGAGCAGTCTGCGGTAGATGTGCTCCTCGTTTTCTCCTATGTATATCAGGAATTCCACGCGCTGTGCCCTTGTTCTTTTGCTGCATGCAACTCCCCACATATTCTGCTGCATTCCGCTGAGGACGCCGCGCAGCTCGTCAAACCTCGGAGCGATTTCACCTATCCTAACTCCCGTTATGAAATCAATGCGGTAGGAACGTATTTCATGAACCCCAGGGCTGTACGCCATCAACCATTCCCTGCCGCTCTGTACGCTCGAAAATATCTTCAGCGGAACGACTTCCCATTCAGACGAACGCACTGTTATCCAGACAGAGCGTTTCTCAGACACAGCGGAAAGCAATTCGCACAGGATATCGCTGTCAAGTGCGCGAGTTATGTAGTGGTGCTTGAATCTGAATATGCTTTCGGAACTTTCATCAAGCATAAAATTGCCCAGAGCGCCGCACGGAGCAATTTCCGAAAAGAAGTCAACCGCGTCGCCGTACCCGGAAATCTCCGGCGTTTCGCTCCGGCAGTACAGCACCTTTCTGCCCTGCTTTTCAGTCCGGATAAGCCCTAGCGCTTCGTATTCAGACAGCTTTTTTCGCACTCCGGATTCGTCAAAGGTCATAGGCTCGCTGAAACAGGCTGTGTAATTATTCAGCCGCTCCATTATTTCCGGGAAAAGCAGCGGCGGCTTCTCGTCCAGCATATCCATCAGCAGAAAGTGCAGCGTGATATCCCGGTCGGTGAAGCTGCAAGTCCGCAGCAGGCGGTACAGCGGGTTTCGTTCGCCGCTGCGGCTGTCTATTGACAGGAAAACATTTTTGCCGCGGGAATCCCGGGAGCTTTCGGTGTGCTCCCCGAGCACGCACTCAAGACGGCGACGCTCGTTGTCGTATGTTCTGCCGCTTTTACCGGAAAAGCCGCTGCGCGTGCGGAAGCCATAAACATAGAATTCCCGCATATAACCGCGTATCTTTTCAAAGCTTTTCACCAGTTCGCTGAATGCCACCAAACCACCTCCCACGCAGTTTCTTCAAGTATATCACGAATTTTATGCATTGTCAATTGCCGATCGTCCTTTTATCAAGCAAAATGGAGCCGCAGCGGCTCCATTTTTGTTCTATTCCTGACAATTGTCAAGAGTCCTTTCCCAGCGCTTCTCAGTCGGGCTCATTGCGTTTTCGAAGGTCCGATCCTCAATGTCAAGATCGCCGTTCTTCGCCGCCGGCGCCAAGTCCTCCAAGCTTTTCGACCGTGATATGAGTCTGATCATGCCGGGAAGAATTTCTGAATTATACCAATGACGAATATAACAGCGATCATCACAGGAAGAATATAAGTCATATATCCACGCATGAAGTTTTTCATCTTCATACCTTTTCCTGTGTTTACTTCACTAATGTAATTATCCCAGCTCCAGCCCTTCTTCATTGTGCAGAACAGCGTCAGCACAAGGGAGCCTAAAGGAAGCACCAGATTGCTTACGATGAAATCCTCGATATCCATTATATTGGTACCCTCGCCCAGCGGCTGGAATCCACTCAGCACATTGAATCCAAGGCAGCAGGGTATTGAAAGCACAAGAAGCAGAATTCCGTTGAAAATGCAGCATTTACGTCTGCTCCAGCCTGTAAGGTCCTCAACGCAGGCGGTGATCTCCTCGAATACAGCGAGCACGGTAGAGAGCGCTGCAAACGACATGAACACAAAGAACAAACTTCCCCACAAACGCCCGAGAGGAATATGGTTGAATATATTCGGGAGAGTAAGGAAAATAAGACTTGGACCGCTGTCAACGTCAACGCCATACGCAAAGCATGCCGGAAAGATGATAAGCCCGGACGAAAACGCAACGAACGTATCCAGCAGCGCAACGTTCACAGACTCCCCGAGCAGCGATCTGTCCTTGCCTATGTAGCTTCCGAAAATGGCCATTCCGCCCATTCCGAGGCTGAGCGTAAAGAACGCCTGATTCATCGCGTTTACAATAACGTTTCCAATGCCGACTTTCTGTATTTCTTCGATGTTTGGCTTGAGATAGAATGCAAGCCCCGCTTCGCCTCCTTCCATGAAGAAGCTGTTTATCGCAAGGATCACCATTATCACCAGCAGAGCCAGCATCATCACCTTCGTCACGCGCTCCAGTCCGTTTTTAAGTCCTATCGAACATATCAGCACTGCCGCGGCGAGAACTATCGCCACAAACAGTATCATTGTCAGCGGATCTGCAAGCACGGAATCAAAGTGCTCGGATATACCGGCTGCGTCCAGATCTGCAAGCGCCCCGCTTGCAGTGGAGAAGAAATATCTCAGCATCCACCCGGCTACCGTGGTGTAGAACATCAGCAGTATGTAGCTTCCAATCATCGCGGCAACGCCGTGGTAATGCCATTTTGAGCCTTTCGGCTCGATCTGCTGATACATCTTGACAGGGCTGCACTGTGCGGCTCTTCCGACTGAAAACTCCATTGTCAGCACAGGTATGCCCAGTATCGCCAGGAACACAAGATAGATAATCACGAACAGCCCTCCGCCGTTCTGCCCTACGATATACGGAAACTTCCAGACATTCCCTATGCCTATAGCGCAGCCTGCGCTCAATAGTATAAATCCCAGTCTGCTCCCAAGTTTTTCTCTGCTCATTAAACGACCTCCGTTTTTGACCGCAGTATTTTCCGGATAATATTGCGGCACTTTTTCGACATAACAATTAATATTATGATACTATGTTTTGTTGAAAAAGTCAAGCAAAAAAACCTGCATGAAAATTAGTGATAAGTACTATACAAAAAGGTAATAATATGATATAATTAAAATAATATTTTTCTATCGATAAAATCGTCAAACAAAAAGGAGATAAAAATGGAACAAAACCAGAAAAAGCGAAGCACCTTTTCCGGAAAGATGGGATTCGTGCTGTCAGCGGCGGGCGCGTCAGTCGGGCTGGGCAATATATGGAGATTTCCATATCTGGCGGCGAAATACGGCGGCGGTATATTCCTTCTGATTTATATTGCACTGGCTCTGACATTCGGCTACACAATGATCACCGCCGAAACAGCCATCGGACGCATGACCCAGAAAAGCCCGGTCGGCGCCTATAAAAAATTCGGGAAATCAAAGTGGCTGTCGTTTGGAGGCTGGATAAACGCCGTCATACCTATTCTCATTGTGCCGTATTATTCTGTTATCGGAGGCTGGGTAATAAAGTATCTGGCTGAATACATCATGGGAAATGGAGAACAACTAGCGGCAGACGGATACTTTGGAGGATTCATATCCAGCGGAGGCTCTGCTGAACTCTGCTTCCTTGCCTTCACAGCGCTGACGGTCGCTATCATTTTCGGCGGAGTAAGGCACGGCGTAGAGCGCGTTTCAAAATTCATGATGCCTGTTCTGGTGGTGCTGTCAGTCATTATAACGATTTTTTCGGTCACAAGACCCGGTGCGCTTGAGGGCGTCAAGTATTTCCTGATACCAAACTTTTCGAATTTTTCATGGATGACGGTCGTTTCAGCAATGGGACAGATGTTTTATTCTTTGTCTATCGCAATGGGAATTCTGATAACCTTCGGCTCATATATGAAAAAGAACGTATCAATTGAGAAATCCACTGAAAACGTTGAAATTTTCGACACTGGAATCGCGATAATGGCGGGTCTGATGATTATTCCTGCGGTATTCGCCTTCTCTGGCGGCAGCACGGAAAATCTCAAAGCCGGTCCGTCGCTGATGTTCATTACTATTCCTAAGGTATTCGCCGACATGAGCATGGGCGGTTTCGTTGGAATACTATTCTTCCTGCTTGTGCTGTGTGCCGCGCTGACAAGCTCCATAGCCCTGACAGAAAGCGCCGTATCCACATTCCAGGACGAGCTCGGCTGGGGAAGAAAAAAATCGACATTGATCATTACTGGTATCATGGTATTGCTTGGTACACTGTCCTCCCTGGGATACGGTCCGCTCGGCAGCGTCCAGATACTCGGAATGCAGTTCCTGGATTTCTTCGACTTCCTCACAAACTCCGTGATGATGCCAGTAGCCGCCATTGCAACCTGCCTGCTGGTGTCCCGTGTGATGGGCGTCAGAAAGATTGAAGAAGAAATGACCCAGGAAAATGGCACTTTCAAACGAAAGAAGATCTTCAACTTTATGATCAAGTATCTGTGTCCGATTTTCGCTGCGGTTATTCTGATAAGCTCGGTCGCAAATGCGTTCGGTATTATCTCAATGTGACATACGATGTTTAACGGAAGCCCTCTCAGTGATGCTTGTAACATCACTGAGAGGGCTTTTAAAGTTCGCTATTTTCATGCTCTGCATTGATTATCGTAACAAGTCCGTTTATGATTTTATGTCTTTATTATATGGGAAACGGAGTAAAAACTGAACAACACGGATAGACTTTTGTGATGGTAAAAAAAACGATCCGTATACGTCTCAGCACCTGATATCGTCAATATAACTTTGTATAGATGGAGCGCTGTGTTTAACTCTTATCGAACCGCTTTCTAAGCTTCTCTAAAGCCTTTTTCTCTATCCGCGAAATGTAGCTGCGCGAGATTTTGAGCTGCTTCGCTATCTCCCGTTGGGTCATCGCTTCGCAGACGAATCCCCTGCCGTCCCGTATCCCATACCGTTTGCAGATTATCTCCTTTTCCCGCTCGTCAAGCTCCTCATCAATATATCTGTACAGCTTCTGCGAATTTATCCTGAGCTCCGTTTCCTCCTCAATATTCACATTGCTTGCCAGTATATCCGCTATCGTCAGAGTGTTTCCCTCGCTGTCTGTTTCAAGAGGCTCGTTTATGTAGACCTCGCTTTGCTGGCGCTTTATCTTCCGAAAGTGCATTTTTATTTGGTTATCTATATGCAACCTGCGGAAACATTGCCTTATATTTACACAAGGACGTATTCCGCGTTCTGGTGCGGCTCTGTGAAAGTGGTCGGGGCTAAGAAACCGGAAGATTCCCTGCTGTGCGCTTGTGATGTGGATACGCTTACTGATGGCGAGCGGCTGAAAGTGCTCAGACTTCACGCCGGGCTGACTATCCGGCAGGCTGCGGAGGCGGTCGGGATTTGCCGGCATACGCTGATGAACTATGAGAGCGGAAAGTCGATAGTTAAGCCTGCGGTTTATCAAAGGCTGACTAGGCTTTATTCCGTTCGTTAAAATTTATTCTTTAGCAAAACGATTTGAGTATTTGACATAAGCCGATTGTACCTTCTCGCGAAAAGCTCCAAGCTCCTGTAAAGAAAAAAATTGTGTTACTGCATATTTTCTTTTTCGCTTCTCATCCCAGAATCTGACCCAGACCGAATATCCACCCCCAGTCTGAGTAAACTTGAATACAATATTAGGTTCAGTGAACTCTACAACCAAATATTTTTCACTGTTTTTGATCACCAAAGTAAGTTGTTCGGACAGGTACTTTAAATCACAAACTTTAAGCGATGGATCGTAGCACTCAATTTGTTTACCACATTCCGAAAAAACAGCCTTTATCATAAGCCATTCGCTATCCTGATCTGATGTATCAAACTCCCCTTTAATCTGCTTGAAATACTCATCAAACTCATATCCTTTAATTGACAGTTCCAGCTTTTTATCTCCCTCAATGAAAGACAAAATCATGTCATCATTAGCCATTATTATACGACTCCTCTACTATACGTCAATTTATGGTCACCTCTAAAAACCCACAAAATTTCAGGCAAATAGAAACATTTAGCGAATTATTCATCACCTGGATTCTCTTTAAAGAATAATCCAAGATTTGTGTGTCGCTGGAGTGAATTTTCGCCTTGTTTTATGTAGTTCCAAGATTCCTTGTAACCTTCACATACTGAGAAATCCGATTCAGCAATGAACTTTACAAAACCAGGAATGTCATCCATGTACTTTTTGGCAAAAGCATGTGCATCGCGCTCTTTCGTCAGATCATCAGAACCACGCTTGCAGTGCATGGTCTAGATCGCAGGACATATAATACATGCTATACTGAATGCCCCACATTGTGTGGGTACATAGCAGTTTCTCGACATTGGCACGCTTTCTTGCGTTGCGGCTTATTACTTTTGAAATATCTCTTGCCATTATCATGGTATCAGAATACACGAACCCATCTGCCGAATCGTCCTGTGTAATTCTGCCGTCAGGGATAAACGCACCATCAGTATCAATAATGTGTACAACCTGCTGTATATCGGCCTGTTTGAGTTTTCGCTCAGATGCAAAGTCCTTTATGTGCCGACATACTTTATTGATAATATTCGACTCGGACACATTCTTATCCGATGTTATATCACCATGCGTCACGATAGTTTCAGTTCCCTTCGGACAGCAGAATCGTGTAAACAGTACTTCCAGTGCTGCTTTATCAGAGGCTCCCTCCACAATTACCAGAACATATTTTTTAGCCATTAGCTATTATTCCTGCCTCCCTGAATGCAAAAGATATCTCGCTGTTATGAGTTATTTCATAAGTTTCTTCAGCCTGTTCATTTACCTGAATATCGCGGAAATAGAAATCACGAAGATTATGGGTAGGCTTGATATTTGTCAGCCTGATATAACGATTATCAGGATTGGTTGTGGTGAATGCAACGAATCCGCGGTTGATTGTTTCCAAAGGTCGCAGGTTGTGCGATGTAAATATCAGCTGACCGCGTCCCTCTTCAGAAATTATCTTCATAAGCTCGCCAAGCAGATACTCGAAAATACCAGCGTCTATCTCATCTATCGCCACGGTTATGTTCGGCTCATTATAAACGACTATAAGCATTTGAAGTATTGAGATAATTTTCTTTATACCCTCAGATTCGTATTGAAGAGGAAGTTCCTTATCATTTTTCAGTGAAACAAGCTGAACTCTCTGTACCTGCTCGCCATCCTTGCCGATCTCCGTTCCAAGTTCAGACATCTTTATTTTCAGACCGGGAACTATCTCGCACAAAACAATGTTCATACTCTCAATAGCTTTATTTATCAGCCCGTACACACTAACAGGAATAACACTTGGGTGATTCAATGACAGCGGAATAGTACCTGCCAGTCCCTCGTCCTTATTCTGGTATCTGAGCTGTAATGGCATTTCATTAAGACTGATAAGTCCCGAACTCATGGTATCTACCGTGAACAGCCCATAATGACCGTACTGGATAAGCGCATTCAGCACGAACTTATAGCACTCTTCTGTACAGTTCTGGCGAACAGGCTCCATAAATCTGTTTGAAAAAACAAATGACAAGGATTTCTCATAAGACAGAGCTTTTGCAATTGCAAGGCGTTTGTAAAGCTCCTTATCGTTGCCAACGAGTACAGTAAATTTGGTTTTAGGGTTAGAAATATCCTCAGAGCTTGTATCAACAAGAGTCTGCATTCTGGATGTTTCCTCGCCCACCTTCCGAACCGAATACTTAATACCCTCATTGTAAACGGCAGCGTGATAAACCTTCTGCTCATTTGAGCTATCCATAGTGTTGGAAGAATCAACCTCTACACGCTTAAGACCAAAACTGTATTCAACGATATAGGCGTATCCGCTGTCATTGTCATTCATGCAGAATTCAAATATCAGCTGCGCGTTATCAGAGTCAACATTGATATAATTCTCACTGCCCTCAGGCAAAGACGCACCGCAGAGAAGAGTCTTAAGAATCTGTATTGCTTCAATAAGAGCGGTTTTTCCGGAACCGTTCTGACCATATAATCCAAGCACACTCGCTTTGTATTTCTTTAAGGGATTTGTAAGCGAAACAGTTCCATATTTAACATTCTTAAAGTTTTTCAGGGTAATTTTCTGAATGCGAACAAAAAAACGATCCATTCTCATCGTCACCACTCCTTACTTATATTATATCACAAATATCAAAAATGTCAACGCTTTTACTAAAAATCGTAATAAAAAATTACGATTTTGCAATTAAACATGTCGATTTCAGCGTTTTTATTCACACTTGCTTCACAAGTATTGTCAGCGATGAAAATACATAAGTGATCCATATGGCTCCGCAACGTTTCATGTAATTTTTCACAAGCTATAATACAACACCATGAACTGCATTTTACTGAAAAACCGAGAATTCTTAATATCAGCTTAATATTACTGCAGCTTATAATATATTGTGCATAAATTCCATCGGCAATATTCTGTTTCGGCACACGGGGGGGAGATTGAACAAATTCACATATTATGACATTTATCTATATGTCGCATCTCACGCGGAAGCATCACCATATGTTTCCCAACAGCTACTTTCTGCATATCGGTATGTCCTTGTGAGAATGATTGTGACTATGACGCCTAAGTATTCCCTGCTGTGCGCCTGCGATTCCGGGATAGGCTGGTCAGATCATATTCAAGTTATTGAATTGTAAAAGGTGCTGTCTAACGAAACAGCACCTTCATATTATTTATCCCTTGATATATCATTCAGCCGCTCATTGTATCTCACACGAAGCTCATCAAGCCACGCCGGGGCATTTGCCCGGAGCATCATTTCACCGCTGCGGTATTGACCGACTTCCACAAAACCATTCTCATTATCATAGAAAAAAATCTCATTGCAAAGCGGCATAACGTCAAGCAGTCTGTCAAAACGTTCCGTATATCTCCTGCGCACATCTCTTCCGGAATTGTATGTCCGCCCTTTCGATGGCGATTGACGATGCATTCAATGCTCTCCTCAACTGAACCTAACCCAATATAGTACATGCGTATATAATAGCCATTATCCTGTGCCAGCTTTATCGTACGCATAGTCTTAGAATCTGACAGTGTATTTTTCTGAGTAAAGCTGACCAGCATCACAATTGGCTAAAAGTTGTATTTGCGCGGCTTTATGAAAACAAACTTTTGTTGATAAATAACATTGACTTATCATGCGGATTATGCTAAAATAATTTAGCAAACTGAATAGCAAGGGTTTTATTGGAAACGTACATTCTCCGAATGATTAACGAACAACACTTATGCTGCAACGTTAATACAGGAGGATTTTTTTATGCCCAAGAACTTATTTCAGGAAATCATTTTCACGATAATTATGGTTATCGTGATGGTCTATGCGATGATATGCTACAACATTGCACTGAGCACCGGAGGAATGTCGAATTTCGTGTTCCTCGCCGCTTTTAAGGAGCTTGCTGTCATGGGTCCCATCGCATTTGTGCTTGATTTCTTCCTTGTCGGAAAAATCGCAAAGGCAAAGGCGTTTAAGATGGTCGATGTCAGAAAGGACAATCCGTTTCACCTCGTTATCGCGATATCTGCCGTATCTGTTATCTTCATGTGCCCGCTGATGAGCCTTGCTGCGACCCTGCTTTTCAAGGACGCAGGCGGCGAATTTGTCGCTGTATGGCTCCAGACAACGGCGCTGAATTTCCCGATGGCGCTCTGCTGGCAGCTTTTCTTTGCAGGTCCCGCTGTAAGATTTGTTTTCTCCCTTATTTTCAGGGAGAAGAAAAGCGCAGCCGCTGAAAGCGAAGAGGCAGCATAATTCAAGTTTCAATAATAACAGCACCGGAAGTGAACGAAAATCACTTCCGGTGCTGTTTGCTATTCCGTTATCGATTACCATGAATTTCAGCTTTAAATTATCCGGAACATCGCAGGGGAGTTCCTCAATATCGTATATGATAACGATGCTGATATAACAATTATCAAGAAAAAAGCCTTACAATATGAACACACATTCATTTATTCCATTACATTTAATGCGCTTTTTGGGGGAAGTCCCTCGCAAAGCCATGGCTCTGTGGGGGCTTTTCATTTTACAAGGCTTATTTCAGCAATTCCAGTATCTCTTCGGAGGTCATGCTCATGATATTTCCGGAGTTCTCCCCGCCGC
>ENA-OYWS01000364-OYWS01000364.1-human-gut-metagenome-genome-assembly--contig:-NODE-364-length-22250-cov-10.315792_pt1 | contig 22250 bp, 20 predicted proteins | sample MGYA00244813_ERZ653402 | MGnify/ENA primary metagenome ERZ653402 (study PRJEB26926, sample SAMN06165021) | human gut metagenome | biome: ENVO:00009003; feature: ENVO:2100002; material: ENVO:00002003...
CAAAAACATTATGAACGAGTATTACGCCAAGGACATTTCCAAGAAGCGCCGGATCGTGAACAAGATGAAAGGAAATGCAGGCGTTCCGCTTTCTCCGCCGCCCTACGGTTACATCAAAAACCCGGACGATCCCCGCTTTTGGGTGGTAGAGCCGGAGGCTGCCGAGGTCGTGCGCCGGATCTACCGCATGGCGCTGGAGGGGTACGGGCTGGCGGAAATTGCCGCCCGCCTTGCCGCCGATGGTGTGGTCAATCCCACCTATTACTGGCGCAGCCGTGGGACAAGCCGGGGCGGATCAAAAAGCACCGTAGAGCCTACCAAATGGGGACACACCACCGTCAAGAAGATCCTCACCTTGCAGGAATATTGCGGCGATGTCATCAACTTCAAAAGCTACTCCAAGTCCTACAAGATGAAAAAGCGGATTGAAAACCCGGAGGAAAACCGGGCGATCTTCCTCAATGTCCATGAAGCCATCATTGACCGCCAGACTTGGGAAAAGGTGCAGGCGCTCCAAAAAGGGACGCGCCGCAAAAAGCCCACGGTCACGCAGGAGCCCAGCGTATTCTCTGGCCTGCTGAAATGCCCGGAGTGCGGCGGCAACCTCAATTTCCACTTCAACCAGAACAACCACGACATCAAGTTTTTCAGTTGTCAAAATCATAACTCCGGCTATCGCAAGTGCAGCAAGACGCACTATATCCGGCTGGACTTCTTAGAGCAAGTCGTTTTGTACGAGGTCAAGCGGCTGGCCTGCTTTGCCAGCGAATACGAAAATGACTTTATCAAGGCCATGATCGGACGCTCAGCAAAGGTTGCGGAAAATACCGCGCTCCGCAAGCAGCGGGAGCTGGACGCTCTGACCGCCCGTGACCGGGAACTGGATATGCTCTTTGAACGGCTCTATGAGGACAATGTGTCCGGCAAGATCGACGATGCCCGGTTTGCCAAAATGTCCAAACGCTATGAACAGGAGCAGGGCGAGAACGCCAAGAAGATCAAGGCGCTGCGGCTGGAACTGAAAAAGGACGAGAGCAAGCGCATGGACATTGACGATTTTCTTGAAACGGTACGGCGATACACGGACGCGACCACCATTACAAAGCGCATGGTCGCGGAGCTGATCGACCACATTGAGGTGTACCACGCTGAAAAGCAGGACGGCGTTACCAACCAGCGCGTCGTTATTCACTATAACTGCATCGGTGCCTTTGATGTGCCGGATCGCCGGAAGATCCCGGAGGCCGACATTATCATGGAAACGAGAAAAGGCGTAGCACTCAGCTACGCCCCGGAACAGGTTGCAGTATGAACTTTTCAGGAAATAAAAAAGCGGAGTGTCCATTACAGGATACTCAGATCCTATAAGGACACTCTGCATGAAAATAGTGACCTACTTTGATACAAAATGCACACCCCTTACGACCTTTCGTTAAAAGGTGCCGAGTACCGTTAAAAAGTGCACACCCCAACAAATGATGTGGTTTTTAATTCCTTCTCAAGCACGTCCGCATACTGCTGTATAGCATTTCCTAGCTTCCCCGACAAAGCCTGCAGCTCGGCACTTTCCAAATATTTTTGCGGATTTTTTCTAACCTCTAAGGCGGTTTCAAGTGCGGTGATGTTGTGGAATAAACAGTTTTGCAATGCCCACTCTCCGGCAGCCGTTTTGGAAATGATTTTTCCGGTACGAAGTGTGTAAATGCATCTGGCAATATCCAAAAGCCAACCAAAAGAATAGATACTTCGTCCGGTACTGCTTGCATATTTTCGAATCGTATCGTAATGAAATTGTATATTTGTTTTTATGTCCTCAAAAGAAGGCGGAGTCAATTGTCCCCGTATGTCTTTTCCATGTAAGAGACGGCTGTAGTCAAGCAGTTCTTTCATGCAACACGCATCAAAATGATAGCTGTCAGTAATTCTTTGTCCACTTGTTCCCCAATAGACAACTCTATCCGGAACCTTGCGAATAAATGCGTTCAGTGTCAACATGCCACCCTCAAAGCAACGGTAAAACGGATTATCGGACTCGGCGGCAGTAATACTCTGCCGGAGGCAAACAAGTTCATTAGCCTGTTGTTCGGAAATAGACTTTTGGGTTAGAACGAGAATATCTATGTCGCTCCAGCCGTATTGAAAATCATCTAACACATAAGAACCATAAATGTAAACAGAAGGATCGTTAAGCGAAAGAACATCGGCAATTTTGGTAGTCATATTTTTTATCGCAGCATTTAATTTCACTTTATTCCCTCCTACACATTTATTGAGAAAAATGGACACCAAACTATGGCGAGCGGTGTATGATCGATTTCACAAACCGCAGACCGATCCTGAAAAAAAGAAAGAAAATGTGGAGAGGTATCATGCGATGGTGAAAATGATGGCGGCTATCGAACGACAAAACCTGCTTCAAATTGCGGAAGACAAGAATCTTCTCAATAATGATGCAGACCTTGATAGCTTTATCGACGGGCTTGAGACAGCTCTGATAATTTCTATGTTAGTCGAAGATGACACAAACGAATTCATGCGCTCTGGTGAAACGCCGCAGGGCATAAGAAAATTTACATTGGGAGGAGAATGAATGAAATGAAAAGGAGATTCATCGTTACTACTGCAATCACCGCCTGCCTCGCCCTGTGTGCCGCCGTGTGGCCACAGACCGAAAAGGTCGAGAAAACACCCACACCGAGCGAAACGACCGCCGTGATCGCTCCACAGCCGACGCTTCCGGAAGCAGAGAAACCGGTGCTGCCAGTGGTAACAGAAAAGAAAGAAACGGAAATGCCGGAAACTAAATCAGCCCCGGAAACAACCACTGAGGAGCTACCCGTCCCTGCACCGGAAATAGAAGATGAACCCGTGGCAGAACAGAAATCTGCACCTCCTACGCAGACAGATCCCACTCCGGTACAGCCCGCGCAACTTGAACCAAAAACGGCACCGGAGTCAATAGCTAATGATAACGAACTGGCGGATATGGTCTATGTCCCCGGCTTTGGCTGGATAGAAAGCCAGGGACCCAACCAAGTCGAGTACGCCGAGGATATGTACGAGAACGGCAACAAAATCGGCATCATGGGCTGACCTCAAAAATTGCGCCGCATAAACAAAGAAATAACCGCAGGAGAGCAAAAAAGCATTCCTGCGGTTATCCTTTGCCAGTTTATAATTCAAAATCTCTCGTCTGGAAAGGACATCACGAATCTAAAAATTGGATTCTCAATAGACAAACTGAAGCTGCTGTGTTAGAATTAACCTGTATTAGTGTATACTCTGACACGAGGTGTTACGATGACGATTTGTTATAATAAGCTGTGGAAACTCCTGATTGATAAAAACATGAAAAAGAAGGATCTGCGTCTGGCTACCGGTATGTCTACAACCGCCCTTGCCAAACTGGGCAAGAATCAGCATGTCAGTACAGAAATCCTGACGAAGATCTGTACCGTGCTGGATTGCGACTTTTGCGATATCATAGAGCTCGTAAAGGAGGAAAACCATGATTGACTTTTCCAAAATCGAGCAATATCGGGAGAATAACCGTATTGAGGCTAAGAAAGCCCTTGGCGGGCTTCCCAAGAGCATTTGGGAAACCTATTCCGCTTTTGCCAATACCCACGGCGGCATTATCCTGTTGGGCGTGGAAGAATGGGCGGATAAATCCTTGCACACGGTAGATCTGCCAGACCCTGACAGACTCATCAAGGAGTTCTGGGACATCGTCAACAATCCCAACAAGACCAGCGTGAATGTGCTGTCCTCCAAGGATGTATTTGTGCAGGAAGTCGACGGCAATCATATCGTGGTCATCAATGTTCCCCGCGCGGAACGCTCCTATAAACCGGTGTATGTGGACGGAAATCCGCTCTGCACATACCGCCGCAACGGTGAGGGCGACTACCGTTGCACCAAAGAAGAATATCAGGCCATGGTGCGGGATGCTTCCGTGAAAACCCAGGACATGCTCATCCTGAATGAAATGGACATGACTGTGTTCAACAAAGAGAGCATTCGCAGCTATCGCCAGAGGATGCGCCTCTCCCGCCCCGGTCATGTATGGGAGGCGCTGGAGGATGAAGATTTCCTTCTGAAGCTGGGCGCTGTGGGCATCAGCTCTGATGGGAAGAAGCATCCCACTTCTGCCGGACTTCTCATGTTCGGCAATGAATACGACATTGTGCGGGAATTCAATGCTTACTTTCTGGACTATCAGGAACAGTATGACGCTGATACCCGCTGGACTGACCGCATCATCTCCTCCTCCGGAGACTGGAGCGGCAATGTGTACGACTTCTATTTCCGCGTCTATAACAAGCTGATTCAGGACATTAAGGTGCCGTTTAAAATGGATGGCGGCACCAGAGTGGATGATACCCCTGTGCATCAGGCTCTGCGTGAAGCACTGGCCAACTGTCTGGTGAATGCCGATTATTACGGCAGACAGGGGCTGGTCATCGTCAAAAAGCGTAATAGCATTACGATGTCCAACCCAGGCAGCTTCCGCATCGAAATTGATGCCGCAAAGAGCGGCGGTGTTTCTGATCCGCGTAATGGAGCGATGCTGAAGATGTTCAACCTGATTGATATTGGTGAGCGCGCTGGTAGCGGCATTCCGAATATCTTCCGCGTCTGGCGCGAGCAAAATTGGACAACTCCGGAGATTACAGAGCAACTCGAGCCGGAGCGGACAACATTAACGCTCTTATTCTCCAAGAGTGACGATAAAAAAGCGGCGATAAAAAGCGACGATAAAAAAGCGACGATAAAATCTGCGCGGCAGAAAGAAGAAATCGTTGCATACCTTACTGATCATATTTCGGCCAGAAGTGCCGATATTGCAGAGCTCCTTGGAGTCAAAAGTACACGAGCCAAGAAACTCCTCTCTGAACTGACTGCGGAGGAAATTGTCGTAGCCGAAGGCGGAAATCGAAACAGAACCTATAAGCTGAAAGCGTAAGGAGAGTGTCAGATGCCAATTCCCAAATATGATGAGATGTACCGTGCCTTCCTTGATTGCTTGGCAGATGGCCAACTGCACAGATCAAAAGAGGTAAAAGATACGGTTGCAGGGGTTTTCTCGGTGTCCGAAAAGGAGCGGGCTGAGATGCTGCCAAGCGGAAAGCAGCAGCTTTTTGATAACCGTATTGGCTGGACAAGGACATATCTGAAAAAGGCAGGCCTTGTGCAAAGCCCGTCACGAGGTATTTATGTGATTACGCCAGCAGGCAGACAAGTCCTCAATGAAAATCCTCCTCAAATCGATAACCTTTATCTCCAGCGCTTTGAGTCATTTCGAAAGTTTATTTCTCCGAACAATAATGAAGAAATAGCACTTTCGACACCCATGGAAAAGGTGTCCGGTAAAACACCGCAGGATGTTTTGGATGAAGCCTTTCAGCAGATCAATACCACCCTGGCAGATGATCTCTTGAGTGAAGTAATGAAGCAGCCGCCCGCTTTCTTTGAACATCTGGTCGTCAAACTGTTGATGCAAATGGGATATGGTGGCTCGGTGGACAATGCCGGCACGGTCATAGGGCAAACCGGTGATGAAGGCATTGATGGCATCATCCGTGAAGACAAACTTGGCTTCAGCTTGATTTATATTCAGGCGAAGCGTTGGGATTGTGACAAAACCGTTGGCAGACCTGAGATTCAGAAATTCGTTGGTGCGCTGGCTGGACAAGGTGCTTCCAAAGGACTTTTCATTACGACGGCCAAGTTCACGAAAGAAGCATGCCAATATGCAGAGAAGCAACACACCACAAAGGTCGTGCTTGTTGATGGCACCACGCTGGCAAAATTGATGATCGAATATAATTTAGGAGTGTCTACGGAAGCTACATACGAAATTAAAAGAATTGACAGCGACTTTTTCGCGGAGGATCTTGATTGATTTTGCCCGCCAACTTCTGATAATCCTTATTATCAGGAAACAGGAGGTCAGCGTTTATGTTACCCGAAGAAAGAGCCAGAATTAAGATTGATAAGCAGTTAAACGAAGCTGGTTGGGACATTGTTACTCGTAATGAATATGTTCCAAAGAGCGCTGCCGCCGTAAAAGAGGCCCTCATGCAGGGCAATACGGAAAGCGATTACCTGCTTTTTGTCGATGACAAAGCAATCGCAGTTGTTGAGGCAAAGCGTGAAGAAAATCCCCTTGCCGATGATGTAGAAAACCAAGCAGAGGGTTATTCTTCCCATCCCCAGGGTTGGTATGGTCTTTGGTTCGACAAGCAGATCCCTCTGGTATATCTTGCGAATGGAAATAAAATATATTTCAAGAATATGCTGACCGATCCGGATGGGGATTATATTGAGCTGTCAGCCATGCACTCTCCGAAAAAGATGCTCCAGATCATCGGCAAGAAATCTGAATATGGCGCTTTACCGAGGCTTGCGAAAAGGGGCTTACGCGATTGTCAGTACGATGCCGAGGCTAACCTTGAGGCTTCACTGAAAGTCGGAAAAAAGAAAGCTTTGTCTATCCTCGCTACCGGCTCTGGTAAAACATATCTTGCGTGTCTTGCCTCCTATCGCCTAATGAATTATACTCCAACGAAACGCGTGTTATTTCTTGTTGATAGAAATAACCTTGCTCGCCAGGCCGAGTCTGAATTCAGTCTATTTGACAGGACGGAGGACGGCAAGGCTCTGAGTGAACTTTATCGGATTAACCGTCTGAAAAAGGCAGAAGATATTAAAGGCGATGTGGTCATATCCACGATTCAAAAACTTTTTGCGGTACTTACCGGACAAGCCATCCCCGATGAAACAGACGAAGACCGTGAAGATGAATTTTCACAGCGGGATAATGAAAAGGCATTGAAGGAAACGGTCTCGTTGGATGGCAAGCTACTTCTGCCGCCAGATTATTTTCAGTTCATTGTGATCGATGAGTGCCACCGCTCGATTTACGGAAAATGGAGAGCGGTCCTCGATTATTTCAAAGACGCCAAAATACTCGGATTGACAGCGACGCCCACTCCCGAAGCGTATGCGTTTTTTGATAATAATATAGTAGAAAAGTATACTTACAATGAATCCGTGATTGATGGCGTAAATGTACCTGCTCGTGTATACCGTATTTCTACCAATGTTACCGTGCATGGCGGAACAATAAACGCTGGCGACACAATTACGGAAAAGTCAAAGAAAACTGGGGTTAATATTGAACGCACTGCAACTGAAAGACTTGACTTTTCGCCTACTCAACTTGATCGCTCTATAACAAATCCTAAGCAGATAGAAACTGTCCTTGCTGCGTACAGGGATGCCATATACACCGATCTATACCCGGACAGAGCTGAGAAATGGGAATACATTCCCAAGACACTCATTTTTGCAAAGGATGACAACCACGCGACGGAAATTGTAAACGAAGCTAAAAAGGTATTCGGCGAGAAGTTTCCCAGCGGCAAAGTGCCAGAGCGCTTTGTACAGAAGATTACATACTCCGCGGATAACCCAAACGATCTGATTCGTGATCTCAGAATTGAAAAGGATTTCCGCATTGCTGTTACCGTAACGCTCGTCGCAACAGGCACGGATGTCAGACCGCTGGAAGTCGTTCTATTTATGAATGATGTTAAGTCCGACATCCTCTATACACAGATGAAAGGCCGTGGCTGTCGAACCATCAACGATGATAAACTCAAGGAGATTACTCCGAATGCGGAAACAAAGGAGTGCTACTACATCGTTGACGCGGTAGGTGTAACCGAGTCTGATAAAACGATTCCGAAGCCGGGCGGGGACGGCCCAAAAATCAAAGTATTGACACTTGAGCATCTGTTGGAACACCTCGCGCACGGCGAAGTAACAGATGAAAATTTGGAGCTGCTTCGCGATTATTGTTCGACGATTAACCACAGATATGAGGATAATCCTCTATTCGGCAAGCATCTTGACTATTTCGTTATGACATTTGAATTTGCGCCGCGAACTTTAGCAAACAGCATCAATGAAGCAATAGAAAATAGTGTACTTCCGCCATATACGGGCATCTCTGAGCCGAACAGTGAAAGAAAAGCACTGGTTTCTTGCCTTATCAGTAATATCAGCGCAAGAAAAAAGTTGCTTGAAATGCAAAAAGGCTACATCATCAGTGCTCCGGCTCCAGACGAGGTAATCTATGCCGGCTTTTCAAAAGAAACCGCAAGGACGTTTATTGAGAGCTTTGAAAAGTATCTAAACGATAACAAGGACTCTGTTGAGGCTCTGCGTATTATCTACAATTCAGAAAATGTCGTTATAACCCATGATATGCTTTGCGACTTGAAGGATAAGCTCATTTCTGAAAACCGGTTGTTCACGCCGTATTACATCTGGAATAACTATAAAATTCTTGATGTCGACGGTAACGTTGAGCAGCTGGATACCAAGCAGAATGTCAATGCGCTGACGCATTTGATTCAACTTGTTCGATATGCTTTCAGAAAAAATCCAACTCTTTCGAGCCTGTATACAGGATGCTCTCAGCGCTTCAACTTATATTGCGGTCAAATGCAGCGGTCTTTGACGGATGAGCAGGTAATAGTTATGAAGCAGATTACCGATTATATTGTCAGCGACGGCGCATTTACGGTATTGGAGCTTAACAGTATTGATACCGACCTTTGGCGTAAAGGCATTGGGTGTTTTGGCAAGAGTTTTGCATTAGAACTGCAAACATTATCAAGATTTATTTTGAAGGTGGCTTAAAATGGCAAGTATTACACAGGCAAAAAACGAAAGCACCCTGCTGAAAAAAGTATGGGATATCGCAGGTGTTCTCGCGGCGGCGGGCGTCGGTTTCACCGACTACATCACGCAGCTCACATATATTCTTTTTCTTAAGATGGACAGCGAAAAGGAAGAATTGGGGCTCGGTAGCGCCATCCCTGAAGGTTACAAGTGGGAAGATTTAGCTGAGCTCAACGGAACGGACTTAGTTGATAAATATGAGGAAATCCTGAAAGAACTTTCCAAAGACACTGGTTTGATCGGAACTATCTTCACGAAAGCATCCAACAAAATCGACCGTCCTGTAATGCTCGCCAAAGTCATCGAAATGGTCAACGGCGAGAACTGGTATATGATGGAGGGCGATTTCAAGGGCGCTATCTACGAATCCATCCTTGAAAAGAACGGACAGGATAAGAAAAGCGGAGCCGGTCAATATTTCACTCCCCGTGCGCTCATTAAAGCCATTGTTGATGTGGTTGACCCCCAAATCACCGAAACTGTTGCTGACCCGGCTTGCGGTACGGGTGGTTTTCTCCTTGCCGCTTTTGAACACATGAAGCCCCAGAGCCGCGAGATTGAGAAACAGAATTTTCTAAAAAATAGGGCTTTCTTCGGCGCGGATAATACTCCACTGGTTGTAACGCTCGCATCCATGAACCTCTATCTGCACGATATAGGTACGGCAAAAAGCCCCATTGTGTGTCAGGACTCGTTGATTGACAAGTCTGACAAAATGTTCGATGTTATTCTTGCGAATCCTCCGTTCGGAACGAGACCGCAGGGCAGTGTTGAGGTGTATGCCAATCGTCCTGAATTCGTAAAGACCTCGGACAACCAGGTCAATTTCTTGCAGCATATCATGTCGATTGTTAAGGATAAAGGACGCGTCGGTGTTGTCCTTCCGGATAATGTCCTTACTGACGGCGGAGCAACGGCAAAAGTGCGCGAAAAACTTCTGAAAGACTTTAACCTGCATACAATTCTTCGCCTGCCAACCGGTATTTTCTACGCAAACGGTGTGAAAACGAATGTGCTGTTCTTTGATAAGGGAACCCCCACAAAGGATATTTGGGTGTATGATTACCGTACCGGCATAAAGCATACGCTGGCAACTAAGCCGATGACTCGCGAAAGCCTTGATGATTTCGTCGCCAGCTATTGCTCCGGACATATTCAGGATCGGGTACAAACATATTCTGAAGAAAACCCGAATGGCAGGTGGAGAAAGTTTACCGAGGAAGAAGTGTATTCGCGCGATCAGTTGAAGCTTGATTTCAAGTGGCTTGATCTCGGCGAGAAAGATGACCGCACCATTACGGAAATCCTTAATGATATGCAGAGCAAGTCAGCGGCAATTACGGATGCCGTAGCAAAACTGCAAGAGATCCTCGGAGGGATAGACCTGTGATTGATACGAAAGCATTACGGCAAAAAATCCTTGACCTCGCTATCCGAGGCAAGTTGGTGCCACAAGACCCAGATGACGAACCTGCATCCGTGTTGTTGGAGCGTATTCGCCAGCAGAAGCAACAGATGGTCAAGGAGGGCAAGCTCAAGCCCAAGGATATCAAGAACGATTCCGTTATCTTTGTCGGTGAGGATAATTTGCATTATGAGAAGTTCGCTGACGGCAGCGTGAAATGCATCGAGGATGAAATTCCATTTGATATTCCTGGCTCTTGGGCGTGGACGAGGATTAAAACGGTTTCTGTTGATTTGCCATACGGAACCTCGAAGAAGTCTAATTCTTCTGGAAAAGTTGCAGTTCTTCGAATGGGGAATTTACAAGATGGTGAGATTGATTATTCCGATCTGGTATACTCTTCGGATGAAGCAGATATAGAAAAGTATTATTTGCTGGAAAATGACCTTTTGTTCAATCGAACAAACAGCGCTGAATGGGTAGGCAAAACTTCAATATATCGAGGGGATACTCCTGCAATATATGCGGGCTACCTCATCAGAATACGAACTCCCCTCTGTGGAGAATACCTGAACGCTGTAATGAACAGTGCATATGCCAAAAATTACTGTATCAGAGTTAAAACTGATGCAGTAAATCAATCAAACATCAATGCTCAAAAACTGGGTATGTTTCTTGTGCCTGTTGCGCCCATCAAAGAACAGCATAGGATCGTTACATCTTTCAAGCGGATATTTGAATTTATACAGTGCATCCAACGTGGGAAAAAAGAACTTTCCGCATTGATTCAAAGCACAAAGGCAAAAATCCTCGACCTTGCCATTCGCGGCCAGCTTGTGCCGCAGAACCCTGCTGACGAGCCTGCTTCCATCCTGTTAGAACGCATCAGAGCAGAAAAAGAAGAACTCATCAAGCAGGGCATAATCAAACGTGACAAGAAGGAATCCGTCATCTACCGTGGTGAGGATAACTCTTATTATGAGAAGATAGGTGGCAAAGTCGAAAACATCAGCGATGAAATACCTTTTGAATTGCCTGATGGCTGGATGTGGTGTAGAGGGCGTTCCTGCTTTGCAGGCATGGAGAGCACGAAACCACAAGGAGAGTTCTTTGATTACATTGATATTGATGCCATTGATAATCGTCTCCATCGAATCAAGACCGCAAAGCATATCCCAGTGTCTGAGGCTCCAAGTCGTGCGAGCCGTGCAGTAAAAACCGGAAGCGTTCTGTTCTCATTGGTCAGGCCGTATCTTGAAAATATTGCACTCGTAGAGGAAACGCATAGTCACTGTATTGCATCAACTGGTTTCTATGTTTGCAACACCAACGGCATACTGTTACCCCAATTCATGTTTTTCCTGATGATATCGAGCTATGTGGTTAGCGGCCTAAATCAATATATGAAGGGGGATAATTCTCCTTCTATAAGCAAAGACAACATCGAAAGTTGGCTTTACCCAATACCACCGATGGCAGAACAGAAAGCTATCTGTGCCAAACTGAAAAAGGTTTTCAATCTGATTGAGAAGGTAGAAAATAGCCTCAGTTGAGGCTATTTTCTATTGCAGATATAGTTGAGAATGCGGCGGTTATTGTAGCAACAATCCGTTCTTGCTCAGAGTATGGTGGTATCGGGATAAGCATTTCTTTCAGCGTAAGCGGCTTGAGTTCTTTCTGATTAGTAGAGCCTTCACCTTCCTTTTCGAGCTCACTTTGGTTGGCTTTCATAAAAGCATACACATAAATCGATTGAATGCTATGGGCAGCACGGATAACAGTCACATGGGAATCAGGTACTATAGGTAGACCGCGGTGATTGTCGGTCGTGTGATAGATACCGACGCGGCCTAATGTGCCTGTACCAGTAGAGTTTATGACCACATCGCCATCCTGCATATATTCATCATCTGGATATCGCCCCAATATACTTTCATCCAGAAACAATGCTAATCCCACATCAATACCGCTGTATTTTGTATTGCACTTTTGGGCAAAGACAAGGGTTCCACTTTCGTCGATATATTTAGGAGATTTCCCCCGACGAATTTCTTTGATGCAACAACTCTCCAATCGCATCCATTTCCAAGTATCAGGAATCTCAAACGGTATTTCTGCGTCAATACAAATGACATCAGAACCGCCCTTCTCGTAATAAGAGATAGTCACATATTTCCCCTATAATATTGGTGCGATAATTTCGCAAAAATATTATTGGGAGGCGCCTTTTTATGAGGACAACCGAAACATTTGAGCAGCACCTGAGAAAGAGCAATCTTTCGGAGAACACCATCCATTCTTATCTTTGGACAGTGGACTTTTATCATGCCCACTACGATGAGGTCAACAAGGAAAACCTGCTGGCCTACAAAGGGTATCTGATGGAATTCTTCAAGCCCAAGACCGTCAACTTGCGTATCCAGGCGATGAACAAGTATCTGGATTTTCTGCACAGAGACCGCTTGCGGCTGAGAGCTGTGAAAGTGCAGCAAAAGAATTTTCTGGAAAATGTGATCAGCAATGCTGACTACAATTTCATGAAAAAGCAGCTCAAAAAGGATGGCAATATGGAATGGTACTTCGTGGTCTGGTATCTGGCTGCGACCGGAGCACGTGTGAGTGAACTTATTCAAATCAAAATCGAGCATGTGGAATTTGGCTATTTTGACCTATATACTAAGGGTGGAAAGCTACGCAGGCTATACATACCCAAAAGGTTGAGGACGGAAACTCTTGAATGGCTGGAGGAAACGCAGCGTTCCTCCGGCTTTTTGTTTCTAAACCGTTATGGGGAGCGTATTACTACACGCGGTATTTCCCAGCAGCTTAAAAACTATGCCGACAAGTATGGATTGGATAAAAAGGTAGTGTACCCGCATTCATTCCGTCATCGATACGCTAAGAACTTCTTGGAGAAGTATAACGACATTGCTCTGTTAGCAGACCTAATGGGTCACGAGAGCATTGAGACTACTCGCATATACCTCCGCAGAACTGCCAGCGAACAGCAGGCGCTGGTGGATAAAATCGTTACATGGTAAAGGGACAGCCGCCTTCTTTTGAGGGCGGCTGTTGGTTAGGCTAAATTTTCTGCGATGGAAGCAAGCTGGGCAAAGGTCAGTTCAATTGCCCTGACAATCCGCTTCTGTTCCTTAATCGGAGGAACAGAAATAACTGCTTTCTTGCCATCTGTTGTTCCGAGGCGGGGCATCTTTACGCCATATGAACACTTGTTGGCATATCTCAAAAATGTTGGGGACATCAAAAAGTAGCGTGCATACTGCGGAAGTATATTCCGCTCAAACTCTAATGGCAAAATCTCAGAGGTGCAATATCCATCTTCATCAGCTAAGACTACCTTGTTCAGATAAGGACGAAGTTTGCTGTACAACACCTGACCTTTATGGAAACGATGCTTTGTGCTTCCTGCATTGCGTTCGCCTTGGCGTACTTTTTGTAGAACAATACCGGAATCTTTTTCGATATCTTCAAGATCCAATATCCACGCAGAATCAGCGATATCGGCGGTATCAATATTAGTACAGTTACCGTAGTCGCACAGCTCTCCAAGGCAGCACACACTCCAACCGCCAGGGAGTTCTTCGAAATCCCAGTCCTCCAGCGACTCCACCAATTCTCCAGTTCTGAGATAATAAGAGTTATCCTCACCACGGAAGATGAAAGATTCCTTTTTATCACGCTTAATCTTGCCCTGTTTGATGAGCTCTTCTTTCTCTGCTCTGATGCGTTCCAGAAGAACAGATCCTCAAGAGTCCTTATATCAAAAGCACCGGCGGGGCCTCCGGATACCTTCGCTACATCGCGACCCGGGAGCGGGTGGAGCTTATCCCGGATGACCGTCCGCCCACACGGAAGCAGGAGCAGCTCATCACCAAACTGGTCAAAGACTTCCCGGACAGCAAGACGCTCTACGAGTACGAGGACTACCTGACGAAACCCACCAAGGTCAACGCCTCTGCGTTCATCACGCTGGCGCTGGAATCCAACTGGGATGCCATCCATGAGTCGGACCAGTACATGAAGTACATCGCCACCCGGCCACGGACCGAGCGCATCGGTACCCACGGCCTGTTCGGTGATGGTGATTCCGTTTCACTGGAGAAGGCCATGGCAGAGCTGGAGAGCTACACCGGAAATGTGTGGACGCACATCATCTCACTCAAGCGTGAGGATGCTGCCCGGCTCGGCTTCGACAACGCCGCCGCATGGCGAAACCTCATCCGCGCCCACCGCAACGACATCGCGGCGGCAATGAAGATCCCACCCGGCGATTTCCGATGGTACGCTGCTTTCCACGACGAGGGCGAGCACCCGCACATCCACATGATGGCCTGGTCCGCCAAGACGGGCCAGGCCTACCTCTCCAAGGAAGGTATCCGTCAGATCAAGTCCAAGCTCACCAACGATATTTTCCGCAACGAGATGCTCCATCTCTACGAACAGAAGTCTGAGTCCAGAGATGAACTGGTACGGGAATCCCGCCGGGCGATGCTGGAACTGGTGCGTGCCATGCAGGGCGGCGTATGTGACCACCCGGACGCCGAGCAGCTCATGCTGGAGCTGGCGGCGCAGCTCGGAGCGGTCAAGGGAAAAAAGTCCTACGGCTATCTTCCAAAGCGGCTGAAGAATCTGGTGGATGAGATCGTGGACGAGATGGAACGGCTCCCAGCCGTGAGCAAGTGCTATGAAAAATGGATGATGCTCCAAGGGAAGGTGGACAGCTACTATCACGACAAGCCCCAGGAGCGCATCCCGCTCTCACAGCAAAAGGAGTTCCGGCAGATCAAGAACGCGGTCATTCAGGAAGCGGAGCGTTTACGGTTGGGTGAGATCACCTTCGAGGAGAAGGGTCTCGATCAGCAGGACGAGCCGGAGGAATACCGCAACGCCTCCTACGACTACTGGACACTGCGGGATATCATACGTGATGAGAGCCTGACCATGGAGGAGCGGAGCGACGCCGTCTCTGAAATGGACAAACTGGCGGAAAGCGGCGATATGTATGCGCAGTACCTGATGGGGAAGCTCTGGCGGGACGGACCTTTGCTGATCCCGGACTCGGTGGAAGCACGGTACTGGTTCGAGCAGGCGGCGGATCAGGGACATCTGGTGGCACAATATTCCCTTGCTAAGTTATACCTCTCGGATGATTTAGAAGTGCGGGATACCCGGAAGGGGATGAACTGGCTCTACACCGCTGCGGTCAACGGCAGCAGCTACGCCATGTATCGGCTGGCCAAGGAACTGCTCAAAGGCGATTTGATCAAACGAAATAGTGATGCCGCCGTGGAGTGGTTCACTCGGTCAGCCGAGCGGGGAAACCCCTACGCCCAGTATATGCTGGGCAAGCTGTACCTTGCTGGTAAGGAGATTCCCCGCGACGAGGAGAAAGCCGCATATTGGCTGACCCAATCCGCCGAGCAAGGCAATCAGTATGCACAGTACCTTCTGAACCATTTGGAGGAAAACCGTCTGCCCTCTGCGATGCTGGCGGTGACCCGGCTGCTCCACCACATGAGCCGGGTGTTCCGGGACAACTCCGTCCCCAAGTCCCGACCCGGCGGTATCCAGATCGACCGCAAGCGGCTGAAAAAGCTGCAGGAGAAGCGCATGGCCTTGGGTCATAAATCGGACGACCGTGAGGAGCAGTGGCCTGACATGACGATGTAAGCGGCTCAAAAACTGGGCCGCAAAACAAAGAATAAAACCTTTCCAGACGAAAGGTAGAAAGGAACTGAATGAGAAAATCCAAATACAATTCGTTTGATGAACTCCCGCTGATGTTGACCGTGGAAGATGTATCCCATGTGCTGGGTATCGGCTTGGCTCATGCCTACGAGGTAGCCCACCGCCGGGATTTCCCCACCATTACCCTGGGCAGCCGCATCATCGTCCCCCGTGACAAATTCATGGAATGGATCGACGAGCAGGCTACAAAAAAGTCCGAAATATTGTAATAGCTATTTCGGAGATTCTGTGGTATGTGTTTGTGTTAAAAAGGAGGGATCATAAATGGCAAAGAAACGAGCCAACGGCGAGGGCAGCATCCGTAAAAAGCCCAGCGGCCGTTGGGAGGGCAGATATACCCAGGGCATCGACCCGGTCACCGGCAAGGCTATCCAGAAAAGTGTGTCCGCCAAAACACAGGCGGAGTGCAAGGAAAAGCTGGCGAAGGCTATTCGGGAAAACCGGGGCGTTCCCATCCATCACACGGGCGACTACACTGTAGCGGAGTGGTGCCGCCTGTGGTTTGAGACTTACAGCAAGCCCAACATCCGCTACAATACCGCCAAGGGCTATGAAGGGATCATCGAACACCACATCATCCCGGCTATTGGCGTGATCAAGCTCAGGCAGCTTTCGTCCATTCATATCCAGAGGATGTACAACGAGACCAAGGAAAACGGCAGGATGCAGCGCGGGTCGAAGCAGAACAGTAAAGCCCTGTCCAACACCTTTGTGCGGCGCGTCCACGCGGTGCTGCAGGCGGCGCTGAAGCAGGCGGTGAAGGAGCGGCTCATCCCATACAATCCCTGCGAGAACTGCCGCATCCCGCCCAAGGACAAGAAAGAGATGACCATCCTGCCGCCGGAGAAGATCGGCAGATACCTTCAGGAAGCGGAGAAGTACGGCGTCCTGCCCATGTTCTATCTGGAACTGTCCAGTGGCCTGCGTCGGGGCGAATTGCTGGCGCTCCAGTGGACAGATTTGAATGTGAAAGAGCGCATCCTGACGGTGAATAAGCAGGTCACCCGCATGGAGGGCGAGCTGGATGTGACGGAGCCGAAAACGAAAAATTCCGTCCGCAAGGTAGCGCTGTCACAGCAGGCGGTGGATCTGCTGGTGCAGGAGCATGAACAGCACCCGGACAACCCCATCCTGTTCCCGTCGCCCCGGACGGGCGGCTACTGGAGTCCTGACGCGGTGTCGAGGATCAACCGGAAGCTGCTGAAAAGCGCGGGCATCGAGGAGCATGTGCGCTTTCATGACCTCAGACACCCGTATGTCAAGCACACGACAAAAAATAAATCTTTGCAAAAGCAGAAATCCCAAGCTATCAATAGATTCTGATAGTCTGGGATTTCTGTTTTTACTCTGACTTATACCAATCAATCGGTACTAGATTTTTATCGTCTGGCCACCAATTTTCACGAATAAACTCCCTGAAAGAATCCTTTTTCAGGTCTGCATGATCCACAATGATGACCTGCAACTGTCCTTGAAGTTCAGTTGTCCGGTCAATAACAAACTGATATATTTTGTTGACTTCATTCCAATCGGTTTTCTTCTCGTCAAACTCAGATGGAAAGTAGACCTGAGAGGGCTGATCGAGGAACATGAATCTTGGGACCGGACGCTTTGCACCGATAAAATAGTGCTGCAATGCAAAATAGGCAATAAGGTGAACCCCTACCCAGTTAGACCCGCTTCCCAACTGCTTGAGAGGAACGGGACGTTCAGGTTTATCTACAATAACGGTAACCTTATTTAAATCAAGTCTGTAAGGATTATCGCAATGCTCAAGTTGCAATTCCTTTGCCCATTTTGTCATATCTTCCTGTATTCTAGAAAGTGCGGATTGTTTGCGTTCATCCACAGAGTCTGTATCAAGAATCGAGTCAATCTCTTGTACGCGTTTTTCTATTTCTCGGATAACTTGTTCCTGCTGTTCAGATTCCGTATCATTCTGTACGCTTTCGACCCAGAGACTTATTCGGCCAATGACTTTACCTTTTCTGGCGTTTATATCTCTCAGCCGTGCTCTTTCGTCCTCCTGTTGGTAGATTCCATCAATCTCTGCTTCTAGTGCCCTGATTTCCTCTTGCTTTTTTTGCCGTTCCTGCTCTAAGGTTGAAATGAACGCCCGTAGTTTCGGCTGTTCACGGGTAACATTTGCAATTGACTTGTCCAGATTAACAATAGAGGTACGTATCATTTCTACGCTAGGTAGAGGATTTTCAAGTGTTCCTGAGCAGAGAGGGCATTTCCCTGGATCAAAATCAATATGCTCAAAAAGGCCTATAGATTCAAGACGCACTTTCTGATGTTGAGCTTCACTTGAATACCCAGAAGCTTCTCCAACAAATTTACGAGCATTGTCGAGGCTTACTCCGATTTCATCGTATTCATTTCGAGCTTCTTGAAGTTTACTTTGTAAAAAAGTTAATCGATCCATTCCACTTCCGGAACTCACCATTTGGGGAGACCAGTTCAAAGTATCCTGAAGTAGCGAAAAAACCTCTTGATAATTTTGATAATCGACTTGTGTTGATGAATCGATTAGCCCAACCTGTCTGGCCTCTCCAATCAACTTTACCGCCCGCTCAAAACCGCCGCCCATTAAGTGGCGATTTTCCTCAAGTCGGCGACGTTCGATAGTTAACCTGCGTTTGAGCACAGCTCGCTCATTTTCTAATGCCAGTGCTTCTTCATTGATTGCACCTAAGAAGTATGGGATGGTATCCTTAATTGCTTGCGTCACAAAGTCATCGGATTGACGGTGAAACAAAAAATTCTTTGCGGCAATTTCGTCTTGACCCTGAAAACAATAATACAAGGCATGGCGAATATTTGCGGCAAGCGGCAATCTGCTTTGCCCTTCTGGCGGCGTGTTCAGGTTCTCTGAAATCCCAATTCGTTGGGTTAATGTTTTTTCAATCCCAGACGAATTTGTATTAGAGATAAAATCACACGATTCTGGAACCTCAATTTCTTCACCAATTTCGATATAGGAAGTGGAAGTTGTCTGTTGACCTTTGTCAGGATTTTTGCGCGCTACAAAAATCCGCTCATTATCGAACTGAAGGAGCAAGCCGTACCATGCTACATTATCGCGAACTATTCCATCTGCAATATTGCAGGAGTCCCCACCCATGCAATAGTCAATAATATCTCCTATTGCAGACTTTCCAGACTTTGATCGTCCGGTAATAATGTTTACTTTACCCAACGCGAAGGGCAGATGCCGCACTTTTCCATTGTATCCATAGAGCACAAGTTCTCGTATTTGCATCATGGTCTCACCCCCAACGCTATATATATGTTTTCAACTTTTCCAGCGGTTGCAAACCATCTGGCAATATGTTCACATTTCAAAAGGCACTCTGCTATTTCAGAATCAACATATTTGGTTTTACTCAAACTGCGCGAAGTCGGCGATACCTCCAATTCTGCATTTGGAGTTAGAACAAGTTTCCCTGTTTGAAGGAGTAGCTCAACAGCCTCGTTTGTAATTGGAATTAGTTCAGTTGTTCGTTGCGGAAAATCTATCAATAACTGAGGATGCTGTTGAACCCATAGGTGTAATTGCGTTCGGCTGTTTATATTCGCTCTTGTTTCCTTATGCAACACTAACGGGAGAACTAAGTAGACTAATGGAAACGGGAAAGCTCTTTTCGTCTTGATGCTATAGGCATTTATTGCTGAATATAGCATTCTTCCGCAAAAAGCAGGGTTAAGTAGGTAAGCGACTTCGCGTGTACGCTTATTCCAGCTATTCACAACTATATCGCCTCCTATGTATTAAGTAACTGTTTGAGACGGTCAAAAAAGTCAACATGCCAGCCAATCTTCAACTGATTTGCTAGGATATGATAGCTTCCACGCATTATGAAAGCCTCTTGGCATTTTGGCCGAATACGAATATCTCTTTTTTCTATATCAGAAAAGAGTTGGCGGCCTTCTTTTGCCTTTTCTTCTTCTGTAGCGTTGTTTGTTTCTGAAAGAGTCTCTTCCATTGCAGCAAATGCGTGTTCCCATTCGTCAATTAATCGTTGTTCATACTGCCCTAGCTCATTGACATAAAGAAGATCATTTCGCACCCAACTTGCTCTCTGCCTAAACGCTCGATAATAATCGCGCAAAGCAAGTTGCATACGATGATTACCAAGGCAAATGAGCTTCAATTGTTCGTGAAAAATCTTTTCGTTAGCACTGAAATTACTTTCTTGCAAATCGTCAATATCCAAAATATCTATGGGCAAATTATCGTCCGCATACTCCTGACTTACGGATACAATGAAAGATCGTACTTGGTTTTGATTCACGAAAACTGGCGTATCACAGCATAGTGCATCAATTGCCTTTTTAAACCACCAGCCTTCAAGACGCTCGTATATCATCTTCTGGTGCTTTGGGATACAACTGTACCGAATGTGCTTTAGAATGTCCTTTTCAACATCAATTATATTGCTGGCACAGTCAATAATATATATTTGCCTGATTAACTGCTTGACCGTATCTTCACCGGCTTCCCTAAAAGCATCATAATACCTTTGATGAGCTTGATTCACTGAGCTAAAACACACAGTTTTTAGCTTTTGATACGCAGTATCCGGATTACGATTGCTATCCTTCTTAAGCAAAAAAGCGGCTGAGTCAATTGGAGCAGTAGCCGTGGTAATTATCAAGAAGTTCGTTCCATCTAATATATCTGGAGTTTCAGAGATAGCATCTAGCCATACTTTTATGGTTCTCCACATATCTGTGCTCGCATCTGCGAGGTTGCCTTGGTGCTGAATATGATGCTTTAGCTGGATAAGCTGTATCGGTATATCATCTTTGCTGAAAGCGACATCATCAAACTTCTCTATACTTATCTGGCAGTCAGAGTTGTCATTTTCTAACAACAAAGCCAACGCATAGCGCACCTGATACAAATATCCCAGCATCTGTTCGGAAGCCTGATGATTAGGCATCTATAACCGCCTCCTTATTTCATTGCTTGAGAGTGTTTTGCTGCATTTGGAAATGCTAAAACTGTGAATTTGAACGAAATCCGCCAGTTAAGGCTTGACAAATCTATATTTTTATTATAGCACAAAAAATTAAAATGCGACATATTTTTGCAATTTTTACCTTGCCAACACGACTTTATCCCAATCATCCGTGAAAAACTCGCGGAGCTTGTCAGCTTCTTCGGGTAGGACAAAGCCGAAGCCCTGTCCGTCCACTCTGCAATAGAAAGCGATTTTCATGTCTGCCTCCTCAATCGAAAATGTCTTGGATTTTGTATGCGATCTCAATGCGCTTATCAGGGTACACCAGCACCCGGTCGATTAGCAGCTCGGCCAGCTCGGTGGTCAGCGTGTCCGCATCGAAAATCGCCTTGGACGCTTCCTTGCGGCTGTCCTGTCGCGTCTGTTCGTCCTGCTTCTGTTTCGCCTGTGCCAATACTGCGGCATAGGCGTTTTTCGTTTTCAGCAGCAGCTCGTCACACGCAGCCTTTTCCGCCTTGTAGGTGTTCAGGTCGATCTCGCCCATGAGATAGCGTTCGTAAAGTGTGCGCTTGCCGTCTTGAAGCGTCTCGATCTGCTGCTCATATTCGGTGCGTTCCGGTACGGAAGCATCTACCCGGAGCGTACCGTCAGGGGCAAGCGGTGCGGCGGCTTCCATCTGCTTTTTCAGCGTCAGGAATACCGCCTGCTCCAGCTCTGCGGCGTTCAGACGCATCTTGTGGCAGTGGCTTTCTACGTCCGCCTCGGAATGGCGGCAGTGATAATATGAGGTTTTCTGCATGGTGCGGGACAGCGCATGACCGCAGCAGCCACAGAAGGCTTTGCCTTTCAGCGGGTAGTCCCGTTTCTTTTTGTTGGGCTGGGAAAAGCGGAGCTGGCTGGCCTGCACGGTATCAAACACGGCTTTCTCAACGATGGCCGGATGATGGTCGGGGATGATGTACCACGATTCTCTCTCCTTCAGGCGGCTTCTGGTGCCGCCTACTTCGAGAACTGCCCGCTTGCCAATCACATACACGCCGGTGTAGCGTTCGTCCTCCAAAATGCGGAGAATGGTGGACGCACTCCAAATCCCGTGACAGCGGGAAATATTGTGCGTATGATTGCCGTGCGCCGCTTTGTACTGGCCGGGGGTAGGGATGCTTCTGCGGAACAGCTCCCGTGTGATGGCGGTGGCGTTGATGCCCTCGGCGGCAAGCTGGAAGATGAGCTGCACAACGGCAGCGGCCTCCTGGTCAGGCTCCATTCTGCCATCGGCGCTTTTGCGGTAGCCGTAGGGACAGATTTTGCTCTGATACTCGCCTCGCTGCATCTTGGCTGTCTCTTATACACAT
>ENA-OYWS01000367-OYWS01000367.1-human-gut-metagenome-genome-assembly--contig:-NODE-367-length-22052-cov-8.462518_pt1 | contig 22052 bp, 28 predicted proteins | sample MGYA00244813_ERZ653402 | MGnify/ENA primary metagenome ERZ653402 (study PRJEB26926, sample SAMN06165021) | human gut metagenome | biome: ENVO:00009003; feature: ENVO:2100002; material: ENVO:00002003...
GGGCTCGGAGATGTGTATAAGAGACAGCAACAGGATAATGACGAATGCGGCAAGTAGCAGAACCGCCACAATGACGGCGGCAATGCCCCCAAGGATGGAGCCGATGAATGCGCAGGTGTTGAACCACGCCGCCACGAAATTAGCCCACATCGCTGCCGCCTCCTTCCAGATTGGCCAGGATTGCAGACAGCGCCCCCCGCAGAGCATTCAGGAACTTTTCCGCATTTTCTATGCTGGTCTCCCGCATGGTCTCCGTAATGGCTTTCATATCTTCGACCTTCTGCTGCAGCTGCTCAAACAGCATAAAGAACCGGACGGCGTTCTCGTCGCTGCTGGCTTCCATCTGCTTTGCCATGGTTTCCGCCCGGCGCTGGGCCTCTTCCTCCGCCTGCTTGGCCTGATCCAGTTCTGCCCGGTACTTGGCTTCCTGCTGAGCCGCTGCCGCCTTGGCGGCTTCCTCCCTGGCCTGGGCTACCTGCTGCCGGGTTTCTGCTTCGGCCTGCTTCTTGGCGTCAGCCTTCACCTTGCGAACCTCCGCCGCCGCGGCCTGCTCTGCCTTCAGCACCGCCTCACTCATTGCAGCTTTGTGCTTGGCTTCCAGTTGGGTGCGTTCCTCGGCGAATGCCGCAGCCATTTGCTGCCGGGTTTCTTCCTCCGCCTGCCGCCTGATCTCGTCGGGGTCAATAGGCTCCGCCTCAACCTCTGCCACGGCTTCCGGCTCCGTCTGGAAGATAGAAAGCTGCTGTGCCATGGCGTCCCGCTCTTCAACCAGCTTTTTCAGCTCTGCAACGGTGATGTTTGCCAGAGCTTCCCCGGTCAGGTCTTCCCGCTCCTCCGGGTTCAGTTTGGCCAGCAACGCCAGCTTGGTGACGCCTGCGGCGGCGTTTTCCTCAATCAGTCTGGCCGGTAAGCTCTCGACCACCTGAATGTAGTTATATGCCTGCCGCTGCTTGATTCCCACCGCCGCTTCTGTGTATTCGGCGAAGGAAGCGAACCCCAGATCTTTATAACGGCCGCTGTCCCGCATACGCTTGAGCTTTCGCCCCAAGTCCAAAAGACTATTGACGGCGGTCTTCGCCGCCTGAACGATCTCGAAGTGCATGGCAGCAGCTTCCTGCTGTTCGGCGGTCAACCCCGCCACATTGTTCAAAATAGCAAGTTGTTCCATTTGTTAAACCTCCATTTACGCAATCTCTTTTTGCTTTTTCTTCGGCATGACCCACGGATTCAAAATGGTTTCCGTCCAAGCTAAAACAAAATCCTGTACCTCTTTGGGAATGCACAAATGTGTGCCGTTGGGAAGCATTTCGTTTCGATATCCATGGTTTTGAATGATCTTCTTTGTCTTCAAGTCAACATTCAGCGTGTACCAGCTCCTTTCCGGGCGGCGCTCATGCCGAATAAACAGAATGATCCTCCCGGAAGCGTGGCTTTTTGCGTACCCGCCTACACAATGTTTCAGTGTTGCCCCCTCCTGCACCAGTTCTTCAGGGGTGGCCGCCGGCCGAATGATGATCCCATTATGTTTCCATGTGAGGCCTTGGGCAATGCGGCTCATTTCTTCAAATTGCTCTTTTGTCCTCCGGTCTGTCGTGTACCGTGCGGCCATGGCCACCCGGTCATGTGCTGCCCGCAGTCTAGGCGGCCAGAGGATAACGTCCTGAGTTACATCCTCGCCCAGATTATGCACTGCGCGGATATAGTCCCGGTACGTATATGCCTGCTCATTTTGCCGACGCAAATACCGTGCTGTTTTCAAAACCTTTCCCCTTATTTCCTGAATTTCGGCAAGGGTTTTTATGCTCGTGACGCCAATAAGCGCGAATGCCTCAGCCACTTCCTCCGGGGTAAGTTCCTCTTTGCAGGCTGTAAAAGCCTCCCACTCTTCCAGCTTCCACCCGGCTTTCTGAATCCACCGCAGCTGTTCCTTTGTGACGCCAAGCATTTTGGCTGGCTTGGCCTGCTTCCAGTCAATCCATGTAATATTCGGCGTTGGGCATTCCATGCGGCCTCCGTAATAACCGCTTACTTTTGCGCCTTTCTCAATCGCCGAACCGATAAGTTTCCCCAGTCCGGCAGTAATCAGGTTTTCAACATTCCGGTGCCGCAGATACAGGCGGCTATAGGCCAGTGGGTAAAACAATCCGCTTTCATAGGCTTGTGCTTTATAATCCCAGAGCTTTGCGTTCTCCAGAACGGTGCCTGAAAGGTCCGGCGTTCGCCAGTACATAATCGGGGCGCACATCGTATCTACCGCGCGGCTCAGCTGCTGCCAGCCGCCCAGACTGTACCAGCCGCCACCGAAACCGCGCCGGTATGCCACCAGTTTTACCGCTTTTTTGCCGTCAATGACGTATGCTTCAAACGGTACGGCGCTATAATGCACGGAACGCTTGTAGATACGCCGCTCGGCGCAGAACACCGTAAAGACAGGATAGCTCCCGCACACGGTCGGCACGGTAATAAACGTCTGATCCGTGTGACCGTGATTCATTGCGGTAGCGCTTTTCAGAGTGACATTTTCCCCGCAGGCAGGGCAGTGCATTTCTGCCCCGTCTTGATATTCTCCCGTTGCATTGTTGAAATCGTCCTCAATTCCAATTCCGGATGATAAACCATAGCCGTGGCAAGACTTCGCTGAAATCCACTCCGCTACACTCTCACGGCCGCATTCTGAACACCATAACAGCGCAGGGCGCTTTTTTCTGTCCCTGCGATAGTCTCCGCCGAAGTCCTCGCAATATCCTGCCGCTTCTGCCTCTTCATGGCTGGCGGCTCGATAGCTCAGGACCCCCTTGCGGAATCGCTCACATTCTTTTTCAATGCAGGCGAACAGATCCTCCGGTGCTGTTTCAGGTATCAGTCTGCTGTAATCCATTGTTCAGCCCTCCCTCACAGAAAGTCGGCAAGACTGACTTTTGTTTGTTTTTGTGCCGGTTTGGCGTATGCCGTAAAATCAGGCCCATTTGCAAGGTCAATCCCTACCATCGGGATTCCGTAAAATTCCCGGATAATGCGGTCGGCCTCCGTGGGCGGGCAGCATCCTTGATTCCCGTGACGGTGCTTGCTGGCATAGTCTGCTATTTTCTTCTCGCAGTCCACCACGCTCATGCCCTTAGTGCCAAGGTCCTGCAGGACAATCTCAGCAACAGAAGGCGGGGCGCTCTTGAGAATGTCTTTCAGCTGTTCGCCCACGAAATAAGGGGTGCTATCCTTTTCCATTTTGTTCTGTTGTTCGGTGATCGCCCCAATGGCTTTCTCTAAAGCTGTCATTGTTCTTTTCCTCCCGTTTTATGTATTCTGTGAACCGCCACCCGTTTGGCCGGGCTATATTGTCGATGAACAGGCGGCGCCTGTAAATATAATCCCTCTGGTTTTTGCGGATTGCTTCATGTTTTACCTCTACGGCTTCCACGTCCCCGCTTTTGTAGTAAATCAGAAAATCAGGTGTGTAGTGGGCAGCCGGAAGGGAAACGCCGCAGTATTCCGCTTTTGGCAGCAACTCAAACCGGACGTGCCGTTCTACGTGATCGATTTCCCCGGCCAGCTCTTTAGGCCAGATGAAGGCTGTGTAATATTCCTGTTCCAGCTTGCTGCCTTCGTCCGTCGCCGGTCCGGCTCTGGCTTTTTTCTGCTGCTTGTCCAGCTGACGCAGTTTTTCAATAACCTGCCGCTGGGCAGCTGGGCCTAAATCCTGTAATCTAACTCCCACACGGTCGCCCCCTTCGCTCCGGTATCCTGTGCATTTTCAGAGATATGGACCAGCCCCAATAATCGTTGTATTCCGCTTGGGCCTCTTTCAGCTTCCAGCCTGGGTATTTCTTTTCCCAGAACTCGGGGCTATGCAGCTTGGTGGGGTCTTTTGCTATGCGCTCAATGCCCCGCCGGGTGTATTTGGAATCGTTCGGGGTCGGAAGTATCGGGTCTCTAATGCCTCGTGTCCGCCGCCACCTGTGCTTCCGCTTCGGGTATTTCATCAAGTAGTTGGCCAGCGCTTCAAGACTGCTTTTGTCCATTTGCAGGCGGTCGGCGTTGGTCGTCCCCATCCGCTTTTTCTTCCGAACCCAGCAGCCTTCTATCTCGTCGCGGGTAAGCTGGCATTTCAAAATGACGTGATGGTGAAAACGGACGGCCTTCTGCCCTGTGTCCGGGTCTGCGTCTTGGTGTTCCGTCACTGTAATGGCTTCCGGGGCGGGCAACCCTCTGGCTTTGCACTTTGTCCGTAGCCTGCGAAGGAAGTTGCTTATGTCCCGGTCTGCCTCTTCCTCTGTCTTCGGTAAGAATTCATCGGAATAAGTCAGGCTGGTATGTGTGTCGGCTTCTGTGAAATTGGTATTCAACAGGCGGATGAACCACTTGCGGGCGCGTTTGGCATTATGGCCGTCCCAGTGTTCCGGGTTCTTACCCCGAAAGGGAACAGGGGTTACTTTCTGTTTTTCCCGCTGCCGGCATTTCTGATCCGTGCCTACTGTATAAATCTCTATTTCCTGATATACGGCGTTCTGCTTGGTTTGCCCACAAACATACCGCCTTTCCCTCTGTACCGTTTTCATGCGGCACCCTCCTATATGTTTCTGGGACGGTTCTGTTTTTATCACCCCATACAAGCCCTTCACGCTGCCCTCTGGCAGCACCTGCGAAGGGTTTGCCCACAATATAAATGCAGGCATGTTTGACCCTTGGCACTTATGGAACCCCGGTCATTTCCGCGGCCGGGCTTCTTTTTTGCCCTTTGCAGTTAAATGCAAAGGGCTTTCTGTCTTTCTTTTTCAATCCATGCGGCGCCTTCCGCCCGGTGCGGTTCGTCATTATCTATCAGAATGAACGACCGACCGGCGCGGATCGCGGCCACCCCGGTGCTTCCGCTTCCTGCGAAAAAATCCACCACCAGCCCGCCGGGATTTGTGTGTGTCCTGATGATCCGCTCTGTAATGTCTACAGGCTTCTGACAAGGGTGGTGCTTCTGACCGGACTGTGCCTCCTGACTGATCCATATGTTGCAGTGGTTCGCATCCAGATTGTGGACGAACCGGGCGGCATTGGCTTCCTGAATCTGATCGGCATAGCTGGCCATTGCGTTATTCCGTTCTGCTTCCAGACTTTCAAAAGTCCTGTACCCTTCCCAACTGTCACAATGGAACGCCGCCACAATTTTGAGATATGTTTCGCGGGTAGGCAAAAGCCATTGCGTACTACCAAAACGGAAGCAATGGTCGGCGGACTGGCCTACGGTTTCAATTATCTGATGCTTGGTGACATCTGTGTATTCCAGCAGGCGGCGGAAGTAATCACGAAGTGAACCGAAGTTCTCGGTGTTCAGCTTGGCCAGCTCAAGCCCTGTTTTGTTCCATGCGGTGCCGGCTGTACCCTTCACAAAGAACACGCAGAATTCGCCGATGTTGAACCAGCTGCGCAGGGTGTTGCCCGGGCCGGGGTTTACCCATATCTTTCGCCTGTGGTTGGGCTTGACCCATATTCCCCATGTAGCGAACCGCATATCTGTATTGCGTTCCAGCCAGTCACAAAGCCACGTGATCTTCTGTAGGTCGTTGTGCCAAAAGCCCAGCGTTCCATTTTCTTTGAGAATGCGCTGGGCTTGTATGAATGCCCGACCCATGAAGGCCATATAATCGGCCCTGCCCTCGAAACAGTCCCATGCTTTGTCCTTGCCCATGTAATAGGGCGGGTCTATCAGGACCATGTCCACGGTTCCGCTTTCAATGGCAGGAAGCAGCTGGAAGCAGTCACCACAGTAGTAGCGTCCGGGTTGCAGCGGGGAAAAATCATAGTAGTACCAGAACCGGGCAGGCTCATGACTTTGATGATCCATGAGCCGCCACCTCCAATATTTCGCAAGCCTTGGCGTCCAGATAGCACCAGCTTTGCGGTGGGCGCTGGAACCCCAGATCCGAAATAGGCAGCGGGGAGGGGAAGCGGCAAGGGTTCTTGACCTCCCAGCCGTATACCCAGCCGCCTTTCCCGTAGTCTGTAAGGTATTCCATGCTGACCTGTGCACGTCTGGAAATTTCTTCCAGATATATGCCGCGGGTGCCTGCGTAGCTGCTACATTCAAAGTACCCTGTTATCGCTCCCAGTCCTCCGGCGCTTTTGCTTTCGTACAAATAGACCCGGAATGGATACTTTGCGGAATTTTCCCGGCAACGACGCCTTGGGACTGACTTCCGCAGTTCTACCGTTTTTGTCCCGGCGTAGATGTTGGCCGCATGTACTGCCCGAATCGAAAGCAGAACCGCCCAGCCTTTTGAAGTCTCTTCCACCGTCACCACCAGCGCTTCCCACTTAAGAAATTGATAGCGTCCTGCTGCGGGTCGTCCGCCCGGTATCGGCAATGTCTCACAAAGATACGGGACGCTCTACCCGTTATAAGCAGACCGCCGTCGATCCACTGCACATTTCTTCCGTGATCCAAAAGCATTCCGGCCGTCTCGCTTGGGACAAGCATACAGCTGTTGTTCCGTTCCTCCTGCCAAACCTCCATGCTTTCGTACATAAGCCGGGTGCGGTGGGTGGCGATAATTCGCTCATCGGGGTTATGCTTCGGGAATTTCTCCACCATATCGAAGATAACGGTGTTGGTTTCCTTTTTCTTGACTTTGAAAGCCTGCCCCACCTCTGGCAGACCCTTCATGTGTTCCGCTACCAGACCGAAGATTTTGGCCGACACATTCTTCCATCCAATTTCCACCATCCAGTCGTTTGCGCTCAGAAGGAGGATGCTTTCGCTTTCCGGGTCGGCCTCGTTCTCCGCACGTCTGGCCACGGTATAGCCCTGCCCCTTGTAGTCCTCGCGCATTGCCCGCAGAAGGGCGCTTTCATTTACGACCATAGCTCTTGCAGCCTCCTTAACTCTTTTTCAGCCTCGCCCCGGTTCAGGAAAACAGTCTTGCCCAGACGCTTCAGATCATTGGGACGGAAAAGCCCGGTTTTCAGCGTGAACACGTCGCGGGTGCTGCGTCTCCGATGAACCACCACATAGACCGTTACTCTGGCGTGTTTCAGAACTTGGAGAAGGCCCGCTTTCTCTTGCAGGCACAAGGCATTGAACGCCACCAGATCGGTGATCGCTTCGGTGGCAGCGTCCACCAGCGCGGCATTGTCACCCGGTTTGCAGGAATCATTAAGCGGGCAGGCTTTACAGCTGTCTGCCCGGTAATTGGCACCGCAGAGCGTCAGAGCGGTGAGAACTTCCGAAATACTTTTTCCCATGGCGTCACCCTACCAGTCCGACAATGCCCAGCACGACAGCAAGGGCAGTGATTAGAAAGGCAGCCACCACGCCCACGATGCTGCCCTGCTGCTGGTTGGCGGCTGCCCGCTGGGCAGCAATGCGCCGGGCTTCCTCAACGGGGACGATATACCCCACGGTTCTGGTCACTTCCACGTTCAAGCGGTGATTCCGGTTGACCATGTCGATTACTTCCTGATCTTCTCTGTTGTCTATGTACTGCATGGTATTTCCTCCTTATTTTTGGGGCTTATCTTCTGCCCCGTCTGTTCTTTCTGATTTCGCCCAAGGTGTAACTCAGAAGTTCCGATTCCCGGCGCTGGGTTTCCCTTATACGGGCGCGGTCTGCACGGAAAGCCAGAAATTCCGGCTTTTGACAATGATCGGAACACGCCGGGTATCTGTCCGGGCAGCCCTTACATGGTGCATGTCGTGTGTCTGCCACCGTTAACCCTCCTGCATTTCTTCAAACCAAAAGTAATAGAACGGCCTGACCCCGGCAGTAGGGCAAACAGTTTTCAACGGTTCAATAACGGTTTTTGCTGATTCAATAACGGATTCTGGCCAGATCGGCGCAAAGTAAGAATCAAGTGTCGGAATACTGTCAAAACACTGCCGTTCATTTCCGTCAGGTCTTTCTATAACCATTTCATATACTGGTTGGCCGTTGTGGATCTTCACATAGTCAAGTCTGGCTTTCCGCCGGGCACCATTCCGCTTTGGCTTCAACTCCAAACCGAACATGTAGTCGTCCTGCATATCCCAGCACCAGACGGGTGGTTCTATCTTGATCTTGGGCTCATACGTCCAGCAATTTGACCATGGGCGCGGGCCTGCTCCTAAGCGGACATTGTACGGGTGCCTTTTTGTCAACTGCTCCGGCCTGTCAACACTCATAGCGTCGCCCTTGTGTCCCATCCGATCCGCCTTAATTGCGTATAGGTACGTTGTGCGCTCAAATCCCAAATCCCACAATGTAAACGCTTCTCCTAGGCGGCACGGCGCCCAAATTTCAGAATCCCAGCTCATACCCAGTCTTTCACGGGTTCCCAGCCGTTGCCTTGGTCAATCTGCACCGATTCAATATTGATCGGGAGACCGCTATACCAGTCTCTTGTCTTGGTTACGGCTTCCTGAGCGGTGGCTGCCTTTATTTCATCGAAAACAGTAGGCCTTGCCCCGCTGGTCTGCTGATAACTAAAACCAACTTTGTATTCATTCATGCGGCCGTGTCACCTTCTTTTTCCTGCGCTCCCGATTTCCGGCGGACATGGCGATAAAGCCGCGGAGCAAATTGTCATTTTCGTAAACAACGATTCCGCTTGTCGTAACTACCCAATGGAACTTTGTCCCTGCACAGTCGGAACAATCCGATATTTCCTTGATTCTGAATCCAAGCTCCCGCAGGAAACGCGCAATTTCCTGCACGGTGCCGCAGTGCGGTGCCAACCAGTCCACTTCACTGCCTTTCGGTGCGTTCTCGGCTCTGTATTGCAGCTCACACCGCATTAGGTGACGCTGCAATCCCTCGTTAAATTCTCGGTCTGTCATTTTTGTGCTTCCTCCGTTCCTTCTCGATAAGGGCTGCAATGCGCTGCCCGGTTTCGGTCTTTAACCACCGTTCTGTTTCCTCTGGGGATGCCCAGAACTTCCCTCGGCAAATACCCGCCACCAGCAGGGCGGCAGCTTCGCTATTTACCCGCCCCATGGCGGCACCTCCTTACATTGGTGTTGATTGTTCTGCGCTTCTCTGATAGAATCACCTCAAAAGGTGGTGATCTAATGAAGCTAAATCCTGATTGCATACGCGCCGTTATGCTCCAAATTGAAAAAGAATGGGCTATAAAAGACGATGGACACGGTCACATGGTGTTCGGCTCTCTTGGCCTATTGCAACTCTGCAAATCTTTGCCAGACTATACCAAGGAAGACATCTTTTATACGCTCTACAACCTTGAACAGGCAGGGTACATAAAGGCGCAAATCTCATGGAGCAACGGCACGGTTTATAGGTGCGTGGTCAATTACATGACCTATACCGGACACGAATTTTTGAACGGCATTCGTGATCCGAAGCATTGGGCTGTAATTAAATCCGGTATGAATGCCGTGCGGAATTATTCGCTTGATGCTATAAACGCCATCGCAGGAGGCATTACCAGCGCGGCCATATCTGCGTACATTGAAAAAGCTGGAGTTTAGTTACTCAACCGTTTCCCAATCCTCTGCCGCAAGATCTCCCGCTGTTGGCTGCCACCCGCTGCGGGGGCCTTCTGCACTCACGCTCTCCACAACACAGCCGTCAGGGCTGTTTGTGGGGAGTATTTTTATGCTTACCGCTACCGGATTTACCGTGATGTACCCCCAATCGCGGCGGGTAATATACGGCTTTTCGTGTGTTCTGGCCATGATTGCTTCGTGGATATTCACCGTGTACACCTCCTTACGCCGTTTCTGGTTTTGCAAATAAGTCCGCCACGCTACAGCCTAAAACTTCCGCCAGTTTTGGCAGCTTGTCCGCCCTAGGCATACGGGCGCCGGTTTCCCACATGGCTACAGCGGCCTGTGTGGTCTCCATGAGCTTTGCAAGCTGGGCTTGGGAAATGCCCTTTTTGATTCTGTACTCTCTGATTGCCGTCATTTTTTCAATCGCCTCCTTATCAATCACTATGTGTGATTACTATAGCATCACTAAGCGTGATTGTCAACACTAAATGTGATAATTTTCTAAAAACCCTTGCTTTTATAACTCTTTGTTATTATCATATGGAAAAGGGGTGGTTCTGTGTTTAGAGTTGAATTGAAAAAACAGCGTGAGACGGCTGGATTGTCTCAATATAAGCTTGCTGAGAAAATGGGTGTATCTCAAGCGACCGTCGGAATGTGGGAAAGTGGAAAGCGTGAACCCAATTTTGCAATGTTGTGCAAGTTGGCCGACTTTTTCGGTGTTACCGTGGATGTTCTTCTTGGTCGGAATGCTTGTGCTACCAAGGCGGTCGGCCTTCCGGATGCCGATTTGGATTTGCTTCGCAAATTTCATGCCCTTGACAGCATGGCTCGTGCGCGAATTCTGAACGCGCTAGACTTTGAGTATCAGGCCGTTCCTACAGAGAATGCAAAATCATCCAGTTCCCCGGCGTAAAAAAATAACCCGCCACATGGACGGGTTTAGATATGCAAAAAGAAAAGGGGTCATTTTATGAAATGTAAGAAATGTGGTCAGGAAATCGACAACTCCGGCAAATTCTGTCCTCACTGCGGTACGCCTGTTGATGGTGGGCAACCGGCCAGCAATGCGAAAAAGGCCCAAAAGCCTTTTTATAAACGGTGGTGGTTCTGGCTGATTGCGGTCGTTATTTTGTTTGGTGGCTGCACAAAACTGGTCAGCACTCCCGCAGAAACTACCCCCGCCACGGAGACGGCAGCCGTGGAGACAACCACCGAAGTGACGGTCGCAACGGTGGCCGAAGAAACGGTGGCAAATACGCAAGCTGTCGAAACACAAGCCGTTACAGATACCGCATCGGTCGGGGAAAAGAACGCACTGAGAAAAGCGCACGACTATCTAAACTATACTGCTTTTTCTTATACCGGTCTGATTGGGCAGCTGGAATATGAGGGCTTTACAACTGAGGAAGCCACCTACGCGGTAGACAACTGCGGCGCTGACTGGTTTGAGCAGGCAGAGAAGAAAGCTGCTGACTATCTGAATTATTCCGCTTTTTCCTACACTGGGCTGATCGGGCAGCTGGAATATGAGGGCTTTACGACTGAGGAAGCCACTCGCGCAGCAGATAACTGTGGTGCAGACTGGAACGAACAGGCAGTAAAGAAAGCAAAGGAATATTTGGACTATTCTTCTTTCTCTCGTTCCGGGCTGATTGGTCAGCTGAAATATGAAGGCTTTACAACTGAGCAGGCCGAATACGGTGTAACCCAGAACGGCCTATAATTGTAATTTCCCGCCACAGCGGGGGCAAAGGGGTGAAATGCAGTGCGGGCGTTTATCTATGGCCGCTTTTCCAGCCATAAGCAGCAGGAATTAAGCATAGAGGCGCAAATTGATATTTGCAGGGAGTACGCCAAAAAACATAATATTACTGTGGTAGGGGAGTACGTAGACCGCGCCCGCAGTGCAAGGACTGAGAACCGGGCGGACTTCCGGCGGCTTATCCGCGACGCCTGCACCGGCGTGGTGGATTGTGTGCTGGTCTGGCGCTATGACCGGTTTTTCCGTGACCGTGCCGAAAGCGCCCTTTACCGCAAGCAGCTGGAAGCGGCCGGGGTTCACCTTATCAGTGTGACAGAGTTCATACCTGACGGCAGCGCGGGGGTCATCACTCAGGGCATGATCGAAACCGTGGCCGAATATTTCAGCGCCAAACTGTCCGAAGACGTTACCCGCGGCATGAACAAAGCTGCCCAGCACTGCCAGATCACCGGCGGCGCCCCTCTGGGCTACCGCCCCAGCCCGAACAAGCGCTGGCAAATTGACCCCGTTGGTGCTGAGCTGGTAAAACGCTGCTTTGAATGGTATGACAGCGGTAAGTCAATGGGGGAGTTGGCCGACCACTTTAACAAGGAAGGCCACAAAACCGCAAAAGGGAATTCTTTCAACAAGAGCAGCTTTACCACGATCCTGCGGAACAAGAAATATATTGGAATCTATGAATATGATGGCACTGTCAGCATTGCCGGTGGCGTTCCCCGAATCATAGAGGATGACCTGTTTTTCCGGGTACAAAGAAAGCTTGACGCCAACCGCCACCGCCCCGGTGCCTATAAGGCAGAAGTACCGTACCTTCTCAGCGGGAAGCTGTTCTGCGGCAAATGCGGCAGCCCCATGACCGGAACGGCCGGCACCGGGAAAAGCGGCGTCCGCCATTACTATTATATTTGCAACAACCGCCGCGCCAAAAAGTGCGACAAGAAAAATGTCCGGCTGGATTTGATCGAAGAGGCCGTGCTGCAATCCGCCCTTGACGTGCTGACGGACGATAACATATCCTATATTTCTGCGGAGGTAGAAAGACGCTGCTCGGAAAACAGCGGCAACAAGGCATTGGTCGCCAGTCTTCGGGTGCAGTTGACCGAAGTGGAGAAGCAGCTGAAGAATATAGGCAATGCCATAGCACAGGGCATTATAACGGAGACCACAAAGCAAATGCTTATGGATGCAGAGGCAGACCGTGCAGCCCTCCGGCAGCAGATCGACCGCGCCACAGTGCAGGCGTCCTTGGAGGTCAAAGCGGAAGCGGTGGCCTGCTGGCTTGACGGTTTCCGCCACGGGGACAGAAAAAGCCCAGAGTTCCGCAAAGATGTTTTTGGAGCGCTGGTTCATTCCGTCTTTGTTTACGACGATTATATGAAAATTATATTCAACGTAGACAGCGCCGGGGCGGCTTTGGTGCCGTTCTCAGCGGTGCAAAATGCGGCTACGTTCGATTTCGTCGGCGCCCTCCCGGGTTCGTATTTGGGCGGGTCAGGGGTACCAGAGAAGAATGATCCGAACCTGTTCTTGGTGAGAGACAGGTTCGGATTATTTCTGTTTTAGGACTCGAAAAGGCGGCGGAAGCGCTTATGGTGGAAAATGGAGACCAAATCCCAATAAGCCGCAAGACCAGCGCTATCTGGGAAATCCCGGAGAAATCAAAAGAACGATAATGAATAACGGTGATGTTTACAAGACAAAAATGGGGCCTGATGGGCGGGCGGAAATGGAACGGCATGAGACAAATCACAACCGTGGAGATAAGCATACGAACCCACATGACCACAGAATTAGCTGGGATAATCCAGATGAACATCCGGTTCCAGGTCCGCCGATCAATTATCCGAATGGTGCACCAGAATTTAAGAACTTCAGCGAGGTGTTTTGCATGAAGGAAATAATTGTTCCATATGGCAGTATGAATTTTGAAACCATCAGTGAATTTAAGCGCAGCATCAACTGGGGTGCTGAGATTGAATTTGAGTGGAATGGGGCTGTGTTTAATATCATCAGATATGGTACCGATGGGAAAATAACAATCTACGCAGCAAATAAACCAGAAACTGAGAAAGTATGTGAGACGGCGGATGAGGCGCTGGAATACATGGTTGGCGATGATAGATTGCGGGACATCATTACCAAGGTTCATGTTGTATCCCGGTCGATTTGAAAAAGATGCCTATGTGAAGTGAAAAAATAGGAAATTTGATGCTCTGAAATCCAAAAAACGTTGGTATGACAGGGTTTTTCAAAAAGTCCTATAAGAACACCCGTACCAGAGAAGAATGATCCGAACCTGTTCTTGGTGAGAGACGGGTTCGGATTATTTCTGTTTTAGGACTCGAAAGGGCAGCGGCAGCAACGCTGCCGCAACAAACAGTCCGGCGGACTGTTTTAGGGTCTATCTGAAAACCGGGAATATGACCAACAGCGAGGGATTTTTCGCCTGCTGAAGCCATTTTTCCGCAGGAATACTTTGTGTATTACAAGGGAAAATGGTGCACAGCAGGCGGAAAAGGCCCGCTGTTTGGGCATGTTGACGGTTTTCAGATAGGCCCTAAGATAAGTGGGAGAGTCCCTTCAATTTCAGGCGCATCCCGTAGGGATGTGGATGAAATTGGAATATGTCAACGGTCAGTCTTCTGCAAAGTCTCACGAGCGCACCAATATGGACTCTACTGGCAGATTTGCCGTTGACTGCAAAGCAGGAAAAGATTCGTCCCGCGGCAGCCCGAAAAGGGCAGCCGCGGGGTTCTTTTACAATCCCAACTCCTTTTCGTGCGTCGTCAAACAAGCTCGTCCATGCTGCACCCCAATACCTGCGCTATTTTCTTGACGGTCAGCACGCCGGGTTCTACGTGACCGTTTTCCCAGCGGCTGATATCCTTGACCCGGCCATCCGATGGCCTCGGCAAGCTGTCCCTGGGTCATGCCTGCAGCCTGACGGGCAGCCTTTCATTTATCTCCCATTTCTATCCTTCCTTTTTGCAGTTCGACTTTTTGTTCCTTGCTGCGTAGGGTGTTGCTCCCACATTCTCCTGACATTCCTGACAATATGTCATACACCGCATATCTTCAAGAACTTTTTTATGGTACAACCTCCTCCTTCGGCATCAGCGGCGGCATATTACACGCCTGAGTTCTGGCCCCAATGAAGAAATTGCTGTTTTACAGTTCAGATGATTCTTTTTTCTTGAAATGCGTAGCTTTGTGGCATATAATGGAGACAACGCTTTGAAAGGACTGTGGTTCCATGAAAGTAACGCTGCAAAATCTGACGAAAAAGTTCCCCAGCCGCAACAAAAAGCAGCCCGCCGACGTGATCGCCGTGAACGACTTCACCTTTGAGATCCCCGACGGCGTGCTGCTGGGTCTGCTCGGCCCTTCGGGCTGCGGCAAGTCCACCACGCTGAACCTGCTCTCCGGACTGCAGAAGCCTACCTCCGGCCGTATTTTCTTCGGCGACGACGACGTCACCGACCTGCCTGCGGAGAACCGGGGCGTGGGGCTGGTGTTCCAGAATTACGCCCTGTATCCCCATCTGACGGTACGGCAGAATATTACTTTCCCTCTGGAAAACCGGACGGGCAAGGACAAGCTCACCCATCAGCAGATGGCCGACATGGCGCTGGAAGCGGCGAAGCTGGTGCAGATTGAAGAACTGATGGACCGCAAGCCCAAGGAGCTGTCCGGTGGCCAGCAGCAGCGTGTGGCCATTGCCCGGGCGTTGGTGAAAATGCCGAGAATTCTGCTGCTGGACGAACCCCTTTCCAATCTGGACGCCCGCCTGCGGCTCCAGACCCGGGAGGAGATCCGCCGCATCCAGAAGGCCACCGGCATCACCACCGTATTCGTCACCCACGATCAGGAGGAAGCCATGTCCATCTCCGACCTGATCGTGGTCATGAAGGACGGCGTGGTGCAGCAGATCGGCAAGCCTCAGGCGGTTTACGATTCTCCCGTGAATCTTTTTGTGGCAAAATTTCTGGGCACGCCGCCCATCAACGTCTTTGACGGTGAGGTGAAGGACGGGCAGCTGTACATCGGCGAGGAAGCCGTGCTGGCCGTCCCCGGTGTGGCCAACCAGAGCGTCACCGCCGCCATCCGTCCCGAGGGCTTTACCCTGTCGGAGGCCGGCGCGTTGAGCTGCGATCTGTCCCGGGTGGAGGTCATGGGGCGGGATATCAGTGTCGTCTCCACCCATCCCAAGTCCCAGAACGTGACCATCCGCTCCATCATCAGTGCGGAAAACGCCGTCAACACGGCGTCCCAAAAGGTGCGCTTTGACCTGAAGCCCAATAAGGTATTCCTGTTCCAGAAAGAATCCGGCGCGCGGATCGTTTTCGGCTAAAGCGGAGGAAAGCCTATGGAAAAGAACAACTGGAAAGGCTGGCTGTATCTGCTTCCCGCCTCCGTGTTTCTGGGGCTGTTTCTGGTGTATCCCCTTATTGATGTGCTGACCTATTCCTTTGAGGAAGGATATAATTTTGCGTCCCAGACCTACTTCGGCACCGGACTTTACAACTACCACTACGTCCTGCGCGACCCTTATTTTTTACAGGCGCTGAAAAATACGCTCCTGCTGGTGCTGATCACCGTTCCCCTTTCCACGGGACTGGCCATGCTGATCTCCGTGGGACTCAGCTCCATTCAGAAGCTGCGGGAGCTTTATCAGACCGTTTACTTCCTGCCCTACGTGACCAACACGCTGGCAGTGGGTCTGGTGTTCATGATCTTTTTCAAGCGGACGCCCTACTCCGACGGTCTTGTCAATCTGGTCTTAAGCTGGTTCGGCGCGGGGCCGGTGGACTTCATCGACGGGCCTTACTGGGCGAAGATGTTCGTTCTTTGCTTCTACACCATCTGGGTCGTTCTGCCCTTTAAAATCCTGATCCTCACCGGGGCGCTGGCCTCCGTTGACCAGACCTATTACAACGCCGCCAAGGTGGACGGCACCCCCCGGTGGCGCATCTTCACCAAGATCACCCTGCCCATGATCTCCCCTACCGTGTTCTATCTGGTCATCACAGGCTTCATCGGCGCGTTCAAAGCCTACTCCGACGCCGTCGCCCTGTTCGGTACCAATCTGAACGCCGCCGGGATGAACACCATCGTGGGCTACATCTACGATATGCTCTACGGCGACTCCGGCGGCTACCCCTCCTACGCCTCCGCCGCGGCCATTGCGCTCTTCGCCATCGTGCTGACCATCACCTGCATCAACCTGCTGGTGAGCAAGAAGCACGTCCACTACTAAAAGGAGGCGGCGAACGTGGATTACGAAAAGATCGAAAAAAGCGCCCGTCTCCGCGACCGGGTCAGGAAAACCGTCACCTATTTCTTTCTGACCGTCTGGGGCATTCTGGTGCTGTTTCCCTTCTACTGGATGGTGCTTACCTCCGTCAAAAGCTACGGCGCTTACAATTCCGAGTGGATTCCCAAGCTGTACACCCTGTCCCCCACCCTGCAAAACTACGTGGATGCCTTCACCCAGGTGCCGCTGGGGGGATACTTTCTCAACACCATTGTCTTCACCGTCATCACCACCGGCCTGATGCTCATTGTCACGGTGCTGGCGGCATACGGCTTCGCCCGGCTGAATTTCAAGGGCAAGGATCTGGTATTCGCCCTGTTTCTGTCCCTGATGATGATTCCCACGGAGCTGGTGGTCATCACCAACTTCGTCACCATCACCGACCTGAATCTGCGCAACACCTTCACCGGTCTGATCCTGCCCTCCGTAACGTCGGTGTTTTACATCTATTTATTGAAGGAAACCTTTTCCCAGGTTCCCGATGAGCTTTACTACGCTGCCAAGGTGGACGGCACCTCCGACCTCAAATATCTGTTCAAGGTGATGATCCCCATCTGCCGCCCCACCGTCGTCACTATCACCATTCTGAAGGTCATCGAGTGCTGGAACTCCTACGTCTGGCCGCGGCTGATTACCGACGATCAGTCCTATTTTCTGGTGTCCAACGGCATTCAGGAGATTCGGGAAAACGGCTTTGGCCGGGAGAACATCCCCGCCATGATGGCGGCGGTGGTGGCCATTTCCCTGCCGCTGATCGTCCTGTTCCTGATTTTCCGGAAGAAGATCATGGAGGGCGTTTCGAGAGGAGGCGTAAAGGGATGAAAAAGCTGCTTGCCTTGTTGCTTGCCCTTGCGCTGACCCTTTCCTTCACCGGCTGCCACGGTACGCTGGCCTCCGGGGAGGATACCGCCGCTTCCAGTTCCTATCCGGTTCCCGATGAGTTTGACACCTCCCGGCGGTATGAGGTCACCTTCTGGGCAAAAAACGACACCAACATGGCTCAGGTGAACATCTACAAGCAGGCCATTGCGGACTTTGAAGCGCTGTATCCCAACATCACCGTGAATCTCCGGCTGTATACGGACTACGGCAAAATCTACAACGACGTCATTACCAACATCGCCACGGACACCACCCCCAACGTCTGCATCACCTACCCCGACCACATCGCGACCTATCTCACCGGCGAAGACACGGTGGTTCCCCTGGACGACCTGTTTGCCGACGAAAAATACGGCCTTGGGGGCAGCGAGGTGCGCTTCGATTCCCCCACCCAGGCGGAAATTATCCCTCAGTTTCTGTCGGAATGCGCTATCAACGGCCACTATTACGCCATCCCCTACATGCGCTCCACGGAAGCCTGCTACGTCAACAAGACCTATGTGGAAAAGCTGGGGTATACCCTTCCCGAGGTTCTGACCTGGGACTTTGTGTGGGAGGTCTCCGAAGCCGCCATGGCGAAGGACAGCGCCGGGAATTTCCTGCTCAACGGTCAGAAGGTGCTGATCCCCTTCATCGACAAATCCACGGACAACATGATGATCCAGATGCTGAAGCAGCAGGGTGCGGGCTACTCTACGAGCAGCGGCGAGGTGCAGCTGTTCAACGACACCACGGGCGAAATCCTCACAACAATTGCCGAGCACGCCGCCTCCGGGGCGTTCAACACCTTCAAACTGGCAGGCTACCCCGCAAACTTCCTCAACGCCGGGCAGTGCATTTTCGCCATCGACTCCACTGCCGGCGCGACATGGATGGGCGCCGACGCCCCCCTCATCGACATTGCCGAGGAAAAGCTGATTCCCTTTGAGCTGGCAGTGCTGCCGGTTCCCCAGTTTGACCCGGAGCAGCCCCGGATGATCTCTCAGGGGCCGTCGGTGTGCGTGTTCAACAAGTCCGATCCGCAGGAAGTACTGGCGAGCTGGCTGTTCGCCCAGTATCTGCTGACCAATAACGTGCAGATCGCCTATTCCCAGACGGAGGGGTACATCCCCGTCACGTCCAAGGCGCAGGAAAGCCCCGCCTATCAGGACTATTTAAGCCGCTGCGGCGAGGATAACACCACCCACTACCGCGCCAAAATCGAGGCCGCCCAGCTGCTGATGCGCTATACGGACTGCACCTTCGTCACCCCCGTGTTCAACGGCTCCGCGTCCCTGCGCAACGCCGCCGGACAGCTGATCGAGGACGTGAACAAATCCGTGCGCCGCCGCCAGACGGTCAACGCCGAATATCTTTCGTCTCTTTACAGCGACGTTTCCTCCCTGTACCGCTTGGACCAGATTCAGGTGTCTGCCAGCGGCTTAGGGCCGCTGCCCGGCGTTTCCAAGGCGCTGCTGATCGGTCTTGCGGTCTGCTGGGTCGGGATGGGTACCTATGTTCTCAGTGAAAAGCTGAAAAAACGCCGTAAAAAAGATTGATTTCCATAAATCCTGTAGTATAATGGGGCCGTACCCCATGGTACGATATATGAAAAAGGAGTTTTGAAACATGAAAAAGCTGATTGCCATGCTTCTGGTTCTGACAATGGTTCTGTCCTTCGCCGCCTGTGCCAAGCAGGACACTGTCACTCCCACTGTCGCTGACGTCGCCGTCACCACTGCGGCTGCTGACCCCACCCCCGCGGCTGAAACCGAGGCAAGCGCCCCCGCTCCCGTTGTCACCGGAATGAGCCACGCCGACTATGTGGCCGCCGACAACGAAACCGAGGTTGTGGTCGAGACCTACGTCCAGGCCCATCAGTCCTGGTGGGACAACAAGGTCACCGTTTACTGCCAGAGCCCCGACGGCGCTTACTTCCTGTACGAGCTGGCCTGCTCCGAAGAGGACGCCGCCAAGCTGGTTCCCGGCACCAAGATTCGTGTCACCGGCTTCAAGGGCGAGTGGTCCGGCGAAGTGGAGATCATGGATGGCACCTTTGAGTTTGTCGAGGACGGCGATTCCTACATTGCCGAGCCTCTGGACGTTACCGACCTGCTGGGCACCGACGAACTGATCGACCATCAGAACGAGTTCGTTTCCTTCACCGGCCTGACCGTGGCTCCCAGCACCGACGCCAACGGCAACGAGGCTGCTTTCCTGTACAACTGGGACGGCTCCGGCGAGAAGGGCAACGACCTGTACTTCAACGTCACCGTGAACGGCCAGACCTACAACTTCTGCGTGGAGTCCTACCTGTGCGGTCAGGACACCGAGGTGTATCAGGCTGTTGAAGCACTGCAGATCGGCGACGTGATCAACGCTGAAGGGTTCCTCTACTGGTACGAGGGCGTCAACCCCCACATCACTTCCGTTTCCGCTGCGAACTGAGTTTTTAACCGAGCGGGGAAAGGCGAATGCCTTTCCCCGCATTTTCTTTGGAAAAGGAACGATTTCCAGGTTCTGTCCGGCAGCACAGCCTGATGGTATGTGGGACTATGCGGCAGCTTTATGTCCCTTTCCGCAAAAATCCGCTGTTGACCAGCAGAATTGTCACGACCCAGGAGCGGGGGAACGCATGGTACAGCATGGGGAAGCTTGGGCTTGCCATGAAAAACCGGGAACATCTGACCCCGGCGGTCCAGAGGTTTATGGAATACCTGCCCTTTCGGGAGATGGCGGAGTGAGGAATACCTGTGAACGGACGCGGCTGAGCAGTCTTGTTTTTTGGTTCGTGATATGATAAGATCAGAATTAGAAATTGGAATTGGTGGAGATATGTGATGAATGGCTGCAAATGGTGCGATTATAAAGAAAATGAATGGTTGCTATATCAATCATTACATTGGTCTGTCTATCTGGCCGATATACAGGATTATGTCGGCAGATGTATTTTGGTGTTGAATAGACATTGCGGCAGTCTTCCAGAATTGGATATTTCTGAGTGGATTGAATTGAAAACCATTATAGATAGATTGGAGTGTATCTTTAGAGAAGTATTAGGGGCCGAATTAAGCAACTGGAGTTGTTTGTTGAATAACTTTTACAAGGAAGCAATACCAAACCCTCATTTACATATCCATGTGAGGCCGCGATATAAAAATGCCGTTGTAATCAACAATCACTCATACACAGATGCAGAATTCGCGCATCACTATGCTTTGAAAAAAGAGAGTTTATTACCTGATGATGACAGGCAAATATTGTATGCACAAATGAAGAAACATTTTGTTTTATAAATTCCAGTTTGCAGAACAGACAGGAACGGCACCACATTTCTGCCATCCCCATAAACATCAACGGCGTGACCTTTGCGGTCACGCCGTTTGCATATTCAACTTATCCTCTCAGCACAGCTTCGCGCCGGCGGGGATGGCGTCGCTGACCATTACCAGATTCAGCTTCTCCTCGCCCTTCTCCGTGTGGATGGCGGACAGGAGCATACCGCTACTCTCCTTGCCCATCATCTTCCGGGGGGGCAGGTTGGTGATGGCGACCAGGGTCTTGCCCACCAGTTCTTCGGGCTTATAGTATTTCGCAATGCCGGAGAGGATCTGACGGTCGGTGCCGGTGCCGTCGTCCAGCGTGAAGCACAGCAGCTTGTCGCTCTTCTTCACCGGCTGGCAGTCCTTGACCTTCACCGCCCGCAGGTCGGACTTGCAGAAGGTGCCGAAATCCACCTTTTCCTCGCTGTAAGGCTCGATCTGAAGCGCCGGGACGGGGGGCTTGTTCAGCTCCTCCAGTGCGGCCAGCTCCTTCTCCACGTCGATTCTGGGGAACAGGGCGGGGCCGGCTACGGTGGCGACGTTGGCGGGCAGAATGCCGAAGCCCGTCAGGCTGTCCCAGTCCGTCCGGGCATCGCCCAAGCGGTGGGCGATCTCCGCCGCGGTGTCGGGCATAAAGGGCTTCAGCAGACCGCCGCAGACGCGGATGGTCTCCAGCAGGTTGTACAGCACCTTCGCCAGACGGGGCTTGCTGTCCTCGCTCTTGGCAAGCACCCATGGGGCGTTCTCGTCAATATACTTGTTGGCGCGGGAAATGACCTTGAACACCTCCGCCAGAGCATTCTGGAAGGCGTACTTCTCCATCTGATCCTCGTACTTATCCCGGAGGGAGGACACCATGGCGATCAGCTCGGCGTCCTTTTCCTCGTCCGCCGTCTGTACCGCGGGCAGGCGCTCGCCGAAGTACTTCTGCGCCATGGCCACTGTCCGGGAGACCAGATTGCCCAGATCGTTGGCAAGGTCTACATTGATGGTGTTGATCAGCGCTTCGTTGGAGAAATTGCCGTCGGAGCCGAAGGGGAAGGAGCGCAGCAGGAAGAAGCGCAGGGCGTCCACGCCGAAGCGCTCCGCCAGCACGTAGGGGTCCACCACGTTGCCCTTGGACTTGGACATCTTGCCGCCGTCCAGCAGCAGCCAGCCGTGGCCGTAGACCTTCTTCGGCAGGGGCAGGTTCAGGCTCATGAGCATGGCCGGCCAGATGATGGAGTGGAACCGGACGATCTCCTTGCCCACAAAGTGCACGTCCGCGGGCCAGAACTTGTCCAGGTCATCGTACTTGTCGTTTTCAAAGCCCAGGGC
>ENA-OYWS01000384-OYWS01000384.1-human-gut-metagenome-genome-assembly--contig:-NODE-384-length-21634-cov-7.285324_pt1 | contig 21634 bp, 18 predicted proteins | sample MGYA00244813_ERZ653402 | MGnify/ENA primary metagenome ERZ653402 (study PRJEB26926, sample SAMN06165021) | human gut metagenome | biome: ENVO:00009003; feature: ENVO:2100002; material: ENVO:00002003...
TCCATACAGTATCGGTCGGCATGGATACCGTTCCGCTCTCGCTGATAGTTATAACACCTCTGTTCATTTCTCGTCCTCCTTATTTCTCTTTTGGTCAGTTTCTTTTGTTTCTCTGCGCTGCATCAGCTTGTCCATGTCCTTGGATATCTTGTCATCGGTGATGACGGCATAGACCTGGGTGCTTCGCAGGTTGGAATGCCCCATCATCTTGGCGATGCTTTCCATTGATACGCCCGAAGTAACCATGTTTACTCCGAATGTATGTCTTGCAACGTGTGCGGTAAGGTTCTCATTTATACCCAAAGCCACACCGAGTGAATGAAATTCAAACCACATGGAATCACGTGAAGAAAGAGGGAAAACAGGTTTGCTATCATCCGCTGTATTGTATAGCGACATTATTTGTTCAGCTATCGGATGCAAGGGAATGAACGCTTCGTTGTTGGTCTTTGCTCTTTTCTCACGGATGTATTTTCTACCGTCTGCCGTCATCCCGATATGGTGTGGATACAGGTTACGTAAATCGACATAAGCCAAACCTGTAAGGCTGGAGAAAACAAACATTCTTCGTGCCAACTCCAAAGCCGTATCCTCCATAGGAGTCTCCATAATGAGCAGCAAGTCATTTCTGGATATATGTCTACGCTTTGGTGAGCCTTTCTTTTCATATCCGACATCTTCCAATGGATTGAATTTCAGCAGACCTCTGTCAACAGCGATATAAACCAAGCGTTGCAGCCAACAAAGATTATGGTTCGTATTGGATGCACTATACCCTTTGCCAATCAAGAACAACTTATAAGATTTGCCAAATTCCTCAGTCAAATCTTCAAATGCAATGTCATTCATTCCTCGTAACCCGATGAACTCTCGCAAGTTGAGCTGCGATGTCTTCGATTGGCGATAAGAAGATGTTGAGTTAATACGGATGGAGCGCAGCCTAAGGCGTTCACGCTCCTCCTCGCCAGTGGCAAGCAATGTCATCGGGATAGTATTTGCATCAACAATAACATTCTTCAGAATCTCGGCGGTAACGATGCCCTTTTCCTTTGTTGCCTGCTCGTAGGCTTCGTCAATTCTTAGTCTGAACGCTTGCAGTTGTCCGTTCACTCTTGCATTCTTGGCTTCACCTTTTTTCGTGTCCCATTCTTCGGGAGCACAGTAAAGACCTGTTGCTATGGCTGACACTTTGCCGTCAATCGTGATACGGCAAAATATAGATGTGGTTCCGTCTGCCTTTACTCTGCCACGGTTGATATAATAAAACTGCTTGTATGTACTTCTCATTGTTATATTCCTTTCTTGTTTTGTGATAATATTACAGGACAAACTTGAAGTCCTTGTTGACTTCGATGAACTTGTCCATATCCTCAAATAGCTTTTTCGGGGTGACACGTGCATAGATTTGCGTGGTCTGAATGTTGTTGTGACCAAGCATTCTGCTGATAGTCTCTATCGGAACACCTTCTTCGAGCGTAACGAGCGATGCGAAACTGTGCCGTCCAACATGATAGACCAAATCCATACTTATGCCAGATAGTACTCGGAGACTTTTCATGTTACCTCTCAGCACTCGAAATTCCTGTGGCGGTAAAAGAGTAGGTCTTGTCGGGTCTTTGTATTTCTCCAACATGGCAAGCGCCTCTGGCAGTAACTTCACACGTGCAAGCATCTTGTTCTTCTTTCTATGGTATTTCAGCCAAAGGCTGCCCTCCTCATCACGAAAGAGGTTTTCTTCCGTGATGGAAACCGTATCGGCATAAGCCGTGCCTGTATAGCAGGCGAAAAGAAAAAGGTCACGGGTCAAAGCCAACGATTTTCTTCGCTCTGGTATTTCGAGGTCACGAATTTTCAGGAAGTCCTCACGTGTCAATGCCTTTGGTGGATTCTCTTTCTTTTGAGGTAGCTTGAAGTGCATGAAATGATAACGCTCGGAGTGTCCTGCCTTGAAAGCTATTCGGCAGGTCTTCTTCAATATGGCGAGATAGTGGCGGACTGTATCAAGTGCAAGACCTCTCTCGTCCAAGCAAAAGTCCATGTACTCACGGATAAACTGCTCGTCAAGCTCACCGAATGCCACATCGTCAGTTCCATAACGCTTCTTGACGAACAATCCCAATGTCAGGCGAGTGTACTGGTAGTTTGGCAGCGTGCCTTTCTTGTAGTCGATGCCGATTCTTGACTCAATGTCCGCAATGATGGCGTCAAGCTGCTTCAACAAGGTCATCTGAGTGTCTGCACTGCATTGAAACAGATCCTTTATCGCCTTTGCGTCAAAATCCGTCTTGCGCTCCACAAGTGACTCGTAGGCTGAGTTTATTGCCAGCAACAGCTTGTCAATCTTGGCGTTCACTTCCACAGCCTCCTTGCTCTTGCCGTCAAGTCTGCTCTCACGTGGATTCCATAACTTTGGCGTACATGACAACTTGCAACCGAACTGCGCCATTGTTCGGTTGAGGGTGATGCGTCCCATGATGGGAGCCTTACCGTTCTTGTCCAATCCGCTCTTTTTAAGGTAGAGCAGCACCTTGAATTTTTCAACTTTCATCTGCTTACTTTTTTAGTTTGCAAAAATAATCAATCAGTAAGCATTCTCCGTCATTGAAAGTTGTGCAGAACAGTGCAACAAACACTGGTGACAAACTATTTGTTTTTCACCTCGTTAGCAGTGTTGGTTTCGGTAACTGACCGCTAACGGTTTGGTAACTGAAATAACTCAATATCCTGCTCGGCTTTGCTTTGCAGCCAATTGGCAGAATTATGAAATATTGCTCATTCTCAACCACTTGCAGTTCATTTCTCTCATCTTCACTTTCCGTTGCTTTTGCTTAAATTGTGCATTGCTTCCGACATTCGTATGCAACGCTCCAGTTGGAACTTGGCACGGACATCTATACAATCAAGTCGATGCTTGGACATACCAATGTAAAGACCACCCAAATATACTCCCACATCGTTGACTCAGCAAAGGAAAAGGCTGCCAACACCATACATATTGACAATTTACAGAGTCAGCAACCAATAATATAGATTTTACGCTTGGTGGCGATTGCCACCATTGATAGTCAATGAGTTATACTCATCGTTTATTCTATTTCCACCGCATTCCCCTCATCTGCCACCATACAAATGAGGGGATTTTTTCTTTTCTAAACATCCGTTTTCTCCTTGCTGAACTATTTCCATGTATTCCTGAGTGAAATTCTTGCTCAGACAATGATTTCTACATAACCAAACGAAAGCATCTGTCTTAACAAAATCTAAAATGTTAGGGCAAACCAAGGGCTATGACAGGTGCTGATAGTGTGGGGCTGTTCCACTTGTTTTGCACCAATAAACAACCGGATATCTTTGCGGCACAATTCAAAAATATTCTAATCATGGAAATAGAAGTAAAATCGTTGGAGGAGATGCCGGGAGCATTGTCCTACCTTATCAAATCAGTTGAAGAACTGAAGAGAACTGTGAATGTCTTGCAAACTAAACAAGAGAACAACAAACCAAAATGGATGGATATGGATGAACTTTGCGCTTATCTGCCTTCACATCCAGCCAAGCAAACTGTCTATGGATGGGTTTCTGCCAAACAGATACCTGTACATAAGATAAACAAGGCCTTGGCTTTTCTGCAATCAGAAATAGACGAGTGGTTGAAGAGTAAGTCGTGCAAGTCGGAGAATGATTTGATGCGTGAGGCTGAGGAATTCATCAACTCAAAGAAAGGCAAGGGTGGGGTATGGAGATAGCAGACGTCTATCAGTTCTCGTTCTTCCGCAAGCCTATCCTAAATACCGAACCATTGCGAGCAGTCGGTATCATTGACATCTATCGTTATATCGTTGGGCATTATGCCATGCTACCGACTGCTGCCTTGCGCAATCTCACTAATAAGGCTGAAGCCAAGCGCTATAAAGCAACGCATTTTGACTATTGCACCTTTTCTGGTTTGTTCAGAAAGCGTAGAGAAGATGATTTGCTGATGCACTCCGGTTTGATGTGTATTGACTTTGACCATGTGCCAGATCTCATAGACTTGAAGCAACGATTGCTTGCCGATGAGTATTTTGAGACCGAACTTATGTTTGTCAGTCCGTCTGGTGATGGCTTGAAATGGATAATTGCTGTTGACTTGCAAGGTATGGAACACTCACGTTTCTTTAGGGCAATAGCCAATTATCTTGCATATGCAGGTTATCCAAATGTGGATATGTCAGGAAGCGATGTTGCTCGTTCCTGCTTTCTGCCTCATGATCCTGATGTTTTTATTAATCCCAAATACGAAGAACATGTCAAAGAAAATATTTTCCGCCCAAGAATGGGAGAATGTCCATTCTGAAGCATTGCCAAGCAAGCTGAACGATGTGGAAAAGCAGACTTCATCCATCGTATATAGCGATGTGGAAGAAGACATCAACCGAGTGGTCTGTGAAATTGAAAGTCTACACATAGACATTGCCCCATTTTATAATGATTGGGTGAACTTGGGGTTTGCCATTGCTGATGGTTGTGGTGAATGCGGTAGAACATATTTCCATAGGCTCAGCAAACTTCATCATGACTATCAATATGCGAAAGCTGACAAGCAATATACATATTGTTTGCAAGGCAAACGGCAAGGCATTACCATTGCCACATTCTTCTACATGGCTGAGCAAGTGGGCGTTTCTTTGAAAGGTTGCCAAATATCCATTTATCCAAATATCCAAAATGGAGAAACGGGAAAATGGGTAAAAGACGAGTGTGAATTGCCTGCATTTCCAGAAGAGGTGTATGAACAATTGCCAGTGTTCTTGAAGGAAGTTGTTGACAATGCCATTTCTGCAGACGACCGAGGAACTATCTTGATAGGATCCATTGCAACACTCTCTGTATGTTTCCCTAATTTCTGTGGAGTTTATGATGAGCGTGTCGTTTATCCTAACCTTTACCTTTTCGTTACGGCAGAGGCTGGTATGGGCAAAGGGGCATTGACCTTGTGCCGAGAGTTGATAACACCTATCAATCGGCAACTCCATGAATTGACGAAAACTCTTGATGCGCAATATAAGGCAGACATGGCGGAATATACCAAGGGGAAGAAATCGGAAAATGCTCAAATGCCAGAACAGCCTCCCATAAAGACGCTCATTGTACCAGCCAACAGCAGCGCAAGTGCATTCAAACGTATTGCAAAGGAAAATGATGGCATCGTGATTCTTTTTGAAACCGAAGGAGACACATTAAGCCAAACTTTGAAATCGGACTTTGGCAACTATTCGGATGTATTGCGGAAGGCATATCATCATGAACCATTAGGGGCAAACCGCGCAAAGGACAGAGAGTTCTACGATGTTGACAATCCACGCATATCCGTAGTCTTGGCTGGTACGCCAGAACAGGTATGTCGTCTCACGCCGACAGCTGAGGATGGCTTGTTCAGCAGATTTGCGTTCTACTTCATTCCATTCAAGAGAGGCTTTCGCAATGTGTTTGCCACAAGCGATGTGTCACAGTCAAAGAATGCAAAATTCAAGTTGTTGGGAGAGCGTTTTCTTCATTTGCGTGAATCTTTCATGCGGGAAGGCAACTACACGTTCTATATTCCAGAACACTTACAAATGCAGTTCTTGAAACACTATGAGAGTACCAATGATGAATGTTGTGACGAAGTGGGTAATGGAATGCAAGGCATCGTTCGCCGTATGGGATTGATGGCTTATCGCATCATGATGGTATTGACAGCCGTGAGGACATTTGAAACGGAAATGTTCAAACTTCCTAATGCGCCAGACGGTTCAGTTCATCTTTTCTGTCAAGAAGAGGATTTCCGTACTGCGATGAGTATCTGCGACACGTTACTTGCCCATTCGGTTTTCATCTACCGAAAACTGATGAGAGCCCAGAGGCGCTCGGTTCCAGACCTGCAAGAAAAAAGTGTGGCTTCAAGACGTAACGCTTTCTTCGAGTTACTGCCCAATACATTCACCAAAAAGGACTACGATGCTCTTATTGAAGCACAAAACGAGAATCGAAGCACTGCTTCAAAGTGGATAGATGTGTTCATAAAGGAGCGTCGGCTATGCCGAGTGGGACAGGGAATTTATCAAAAGAAAGAAGGGTGATTTTTAGAGTGGCAAGTTTGTGTTTTAGTGTCACTAAAACTGTAGCTTCATGCCATCAAGGCAAAACTCCGATTTGCAATGGATGACATGACGGACTTTCCACTCTAAAAACTCACCAACACATCATACCTTTATTAAATATGAGACAATGACAAAAGTAAAAGATAACAAAGGTGGTCGCCCCAAGTTGGCTGACTATCAGAAGCGCACAAAGTTGGTGCGGATAATGTTTTGTGAGAATGATTTCATCTACATTCTATCCAAGGCATCAAAGGCAGGATTGTCCGTCAGCGAGTATTGCCATCAGGCAGCAATGGACAACCATATAAGAGAAACGATTTCTCCTGAATTGGCAAAGCAGATTCGGGATTTGTCGGGTATTGCAAACAATGTAAATCAGATTGCACACCAGATGCACATTGACGGTCTTGATGCCGTAAAGGAGCAATGCCTGCATATCATTGCTGCAATCAGCAGTATTATTAATCAAGTAAAGCCTATGCGTCATGATAGCTAAGATAATGAACAGGGTAGACTTTGGCGGCCTCGTCAACTATGCCTATAATGACAAGAGCCAAACCAAGCGAGCCAATCTGTTGGCTCACGAAGGGGTATGCATAACGGACAACAAGACTATTGCTGACAGCTTTTATGTTCAAGCTACCATGCGTCCCAATCGCAAGAAACCAGTAAAGCATATAGCACTCTCGTTTTCTCCGCGAGACGCAGAGCGTTTTCCTGACAATGAAGAGGGTGACGCTCTTATGGCAGAGATTGCAAAGGAATGGTTGAAGCGTATGGGAATCGTCAATACGCAGTTTATCATAGCCCGCCATCACGACACCAAGCATCCACATTGTCACATTGTTTGTAACATTGTAGACAATGACGGAAATGTTCTCTCTGATAGAAATGAGCGTTACCGCAGTGCCCGCATCTGTAGAGCTTTGACAGAGGAATATGGTCTGTACATCGCTCGAAAGAACAGCAAAGAACAGAACTTGAATCGCTTGCGTCCGCAGCAAATTAAGAAAGCACAACTCAAAACTGCAGTATTGGATGCACGACAAGCGTCTAATAACTGGGAAAGTTTCATTGCAGAACTATCCAAACGGCATATAGGGATGCAGACGACATCCAATAAGTTGACAGATAAAGTCGTAGGATTGTCATTCTCCTTAGACGAAACGCATAGTGCTGGCTCCCATTTAGACTCGTCTCTCAGCTATTCCAACTTATGTGTATTCTTCGGTCAGGCATTGGAAGAATTGATCTTTCAGCCTCATGTCCAGGCTACGGAATGCTGCGGTGGTCCTACCAATAGTCAAGGTTGGCGTGACAAAGATGAGGATAAGGACAAGTGGAAACTTCAACAGCAAACAAAGTATAAACCTTCAAAACGCAGAAGATAATGAAAGAAGATATCATCGCAGCAAATCTCAGCAGTCTCCGTGCTGACATTCAAGCATTGCCACAAAAGATAGCAGAAGAACTAAATCAAAATGCTACTGAGCAATCAGATTCCTCACTGCAAATTGATGAGACTAAGGTGGCAAGCCTTATATCTGATGCTGTCAGCACCGCCTTGCAGTCTCGCCTTTATGATGACGAAAAGTATGTGGACAAACTCGTCTCAGTTTTTACAGAACTTGCCAATATGTATAACACCGTCACGGCTAACTGCAATAAAAATGCAGAGACTCTTAATCGCAATATCCAACTGACAGAAAAGCGATATGCAGCAATGATGGTGCTTATGCAAGAAAAGAAATCCAAGACAATAGAGCAGCCACCCATACCGCAAACCATAAAAGCCTTGCCACGATTTATTTTCATGTCGTATCCATGGTATTGGATAAAGAGGATGTATCGAAGTGAGCACTTTCGCCTGTTCCTGGTTATTTGCATGGCTTGTGCCCTTGCCGTTTCTGTGTTCCTGACGATATTCTTGGCTTATGATAATGCGCAGTTGAGAGAATTTTAGTGAAGCATATTTGTCTATTTCGGTCAATTCATAAACTTTCTATTAAGTGAGAGCCTACTCATTCATAACAAAACATATAGGCGGCTCCGTTAGAATAATAAAAATACAAATAGACAATTATGATTTACGGTTACATTAGAGTCAGCAGCGACAAACAGACAGTAGAGAACCAACGTTTTGAAATCAACAAATTCTGCGAACGCAACAAACTTGTGATTGATGGTTGGATTGAGGAAACCATCAGTGGAACGAAAGCATACAACAAGCGAGAGCTGGGAAAACTTCTGAAGCGAGTACAAAAAGACGATCTCATCATTTGTGCAGAACTTTCCCGGCTTGGCCGCAACTTATTCATGATTATGGAAATCTTGAACATTTGCATGACAAAGGAGTGCCGCGTTTGGACAATCAAAGATAACTATCGCCTTGGTGACGACATCCAAAGCAAAGTGCTTGCCTTTGCTTTTGGTTTGTCTGCCGAGATTGAGCGCAACCTTATCAGTCAGCGAACCAAGGAAGCTTTGGCGCGTAAAAAAGCAGAGGGCGTTATACTTGGCAGACCAAAAGGGCGAAAGAGTGCTCCCGAGAAATACAAGTTACACGGAAAAGAAACACTTATTCGAGAACTGCTTAAAGCGAATGTTTCGAAGCGCAAAATTGCAAAGCTGTGTAAGGTTGATAGAAATACTCTTGATCGTTATATCAAGTATTTTTTGTCTGAACAGAACTGAGCGTTTTCGTGCAGCAGAGCGGGACGGAGTGCGAGTTTTGCAGCTCTGATTCATGGGTGATTCTGTCGCCTATCGAGCAGAGTATCAAGCGAAAAATTGAAGCCGTGGGAACTCCGTTGAAGGACTGGGATATCCAAATCAACTACGGCATCAAGACAGGCTACAATGACGCTTTCATCATAGACACCGCTAAACGTGATGAGATTCTTGCCAACTGCCAGTCCGAAGACGAACGTAAACGGACGGCTGAACTTATACGACCGATTCTGCGTGGCAGGGACATCAAGAGGTATGGATATAACTGGGCTGGTCTATATCTGATTGCCACTTTCCCTTCACGCCATTACGACATAGAACAGTACCCAGCCGTGAAGAAATATCTTCTTTCGTTTGGCATTGAAAGATTGGAGCAAACAGGCAAGGTGCACAACGTGAATGGTGAAAAGATTAAGGCTCGTAAGAAAACCAACAACAAGTGGTTTGAAACACAGGATAGCATCAGTTATTGGGAGGATTTTTCTAAGCCAAAAATAATATGGAAAATTATAGGGAGCCGGCTTGCCTTTACGATGGACAAAGAAGGCTATATTGTGAACAACGCTTGCTATCTGATGACAGGAGAATACCTTCTTCACGTTTTGGCTTTTTTGAATTCTTCACCACTTATTTGGTATAGCGAAATAACAAATATGAATAAAACGGGTGTTGGAGATGCCCAAGTAGGAGCACAAAATATTATTTTGTTTCCTATTCCAAAACAAACTCAAAAAGATGGAGAAATAACGTCCGTAGTGAATAGTTTGTTGAATGAATATTCTGAAGAAAATGCAAATCGCTTACAAAATCTAATTTATGACGTATTCGGATTAACTAATGAAGAATCTGACTATCTTTCTAAAATGAATTTATAGTTTGCTTTATTAGTGGCGGCTCAAAAAACCGCCACTAATAAATTAGCTATAATATGTTTTTGATATAATCTGCTTCCATATTATCAAAACCATATAGTTGATAAACCATATGGTTTATTCTATCCTCTTGTTCTTTGTTTTTTTGTACCAAGTTTTCTTGAACACATTCAATTATTTCGTTCTGAACATCAACTGGTCCTTTTACAATTGGAAATTTCACTAAGTACTGTGCAAGCATTCTAAACTGACGCTCTTGAAGTTGTGTAACATAAAGCCTTGCAATCATACGCCCTACCGATGAATTGAGAATGCCTAAAATATACCTAACATCAACAGTATCACTACACATTATATACGCAGTATTCAAAGCAATAGAATTTCTTTCATCGAAAGAAAAACATGGGAACGGATAACCTTCCTTTGGATTATCCGTTTGTATTTCCATATAAACGATTTTTGGCTTAGAAAAATCCTCCATAATCCATAGACGTATAACTTGGTTGTTATTAATAGTTTTCTTGTGTTCCCTTTTCTATATATTGTATTTCTTCATCATTTAATCCATACAAAGAATACACAATAGTATCTATTATTTTCTCGTTTTTAATAGTCGCATTGGTATTTATTTCTTTAAGAATGGAATCATCTAAGCATTGAGGGACAGGAAGCTGTTCTATGAACATTGGCTTGTATTCAAAATAGCCACCATTACGAGTTACACCAAGTTGTCTAATAAAGTAATCTGCCAGTTTTGAATTTAAGATGGCCAATAAATATCTGCTTGCCGGTACAATCATTGGTGATGGAGCATTTATGAAGCTATTGTCTTCCACAATTGCATAACTTGGTCTTAGATTCAAATTTCCCCAGACAATTTTTGGCTTTGAGAAATCCTCCAAATAAGCGCAGTTTCTAAGGTTATATGGTGTATCTCCTTTGTCTGCACGCTTTGATATTCTGTCCCAATAATGATCAAGATGAGCTTTGACAGCAGGGTAATCCTCAATATGAATACGCTCCAACTTACCACGGATTCCATTGTGGGTATTTATTAACCACAAGTTTGCCCAGTTATATCCATACCGTTTTATATCCCTGCCTCTGAGAATCGGTCGTATAAGTTCAGCCGTCCGTTCACGTTCATCATCGGATTGGCAGTTGGCAAGAATCTCTTCACGCTTTTCCGTTGAGATAATAAATGCCTCATTATAACCAGTAAGCACACCACGGTAGATGTTTATGTCCCAATCTTTGAGCGGAGTACCTACTGCTTCTATCTTACGCTTTATGCTCTGTTCTATTGGTGACAATATTACCCAACTATCGCTATTCGCAAATTCACATACTGCACCGCTCTGCTGCACGAAAACGCTCAAATTCTTTACGCTATCCTTGTTCTGCTTATTGGTGACAGCACACCATGTCTTATGCTCATTAGCTGCTTTGGCAAAGAGCAATATATTAGTGTCAACGGTTGCACTCTCAAAGATTTTTACACCAGCAAAATCAATCAAGAGCATCGGATTTGTATTCTTGGCAAAGAAGTCACGTGTCTTTTCACCATACCCAGCACGCATCCACTTGTTGGAAGTGATGTAGCATAGATGTCCATTAGACTTCAGTAGCTGATGGCCACGTTCGTAGAACAGACAATATATATCGCCTGTACGTGCAAATGTCTTATAGTTGCAATCAGCATACAATTTTGCCAATTTGCCACCATCATTCTGAAGCTGAATATATGGCGGATTACCTATGACAATATCAAAACCATCGCTGACCCCGAACATCCATTCAGGATCGAAGAAATCGGCAACGGCATTTTGATCGTATGGATTCCATTCTGCAAGTTGCTTAGCATCAGCAGGAGCAAAGTCATTGTCTTCAGCCAACAGACGGGCCAGTTTCTCGCGAAGCTTTTTGTCCTTTTGGCGTAATGTGCTTTTGCGGTTTGCCGTCTTTGCAGCAAAATGCTCATGACGAATTTCTGTTAGAGCCTGTTTTGTTGGTTCTATTTCTGGATTTTCAAACAGACTGTGACATGTCTGTCGTTTCTTGGCTATCAATGAGTTTGCAGCGACGAACTTTGTCTCGAGATTTGGCAACGTAGGAATACCAAAATTAGGTTTACTTGCATCTTTCTCACAATTACAAATAAGCGAGATGAAAAAACGAAGCTTGGTGATTTGGGCTGCTATACTCTGAATGTCACTACCATAAATACAGTTTTCAATGATAGATAATTTCAAGTCATAAGTATTCTCTTCAGGAGAAATATGGCCAAGAATATCTATCATACGGTTAAGCAATCCCATAGGGAATGCTCCAGAACCACAGGCGGGGTCGAGTATCTTAATGGCTTTCAGTCTGTCAGCAACAGCTTTATATTCATCTTTTTTTGTCTTATCGTAACAGAACTCAGGTGAAAACAACGAACGTACAAAGGCTGTTTTACCCAGATAAGAGATAAGGCTTTCGTCAACCATATAGTTTACTATTTCTCGTGGAGTGTAGAATGATCCACTTTGGTTGCGTGCTGTTTCTCTCGTCTCAGGGTTATAAGCTCCCAAAAGATTCTCAAATACCTTACCAAGCAACTCTGGGTCAAGTGCAACTTGCTGCTCTTCAGGCGAGTTCTCTTCAATGGTGAAATTATAGCGGCTGAGTATGGATATCAATCCTCTATACTCATCGAAGAAAAGGATATTCGGCACCACAGCACGATTACGGTAGCGTCCGTCAGCAAATTTCTTGTCATTACGACTGAAACCGTCATAGTTGTAAGCTTGTTCTACTCCGTCTATAGTCTTTGTCTTGTCAAGACACTCAAACAGACCACCATTAAGGAAAGGCACCTCCGAGAACATCTTTATCACCTCATCCTCACTGATTTTGAACATTTCAGGATAGCGGTAAAGAGTCTTGATGTCTTTCTTCACATTGGTTGCAAAACGACGCTTGTTACCCTGCTCGTCCTCTATGGCACGGTTGAGCGTGGCAAAGAACAAGTTCTGAAGAATGGCATTGTAGTAGTTGCCCACTACCTTGCTTTCTGGGTCAAAGTCTTTCAGAATAGTGTCAAGAAAATCTACATCAAAGATTTTGTTTGGCACAAGTTCTTTTTGCTTGATGAACCATACAAACATGATTCGGGTTATCATGCGGATAATTTTAGTCTCAATATCCTCACGATCATCATCTTCTGTTGATGTGTTGTTGGGGAAATATACACCTGATGCTGGGTCTACCGCCCATTGGTACCAGTCAAACAATTCTTTATAGAATTGTTTGGTAAGAGCCTCGACTGAGAAGGCTGCAGTAACATCACTAAGCGACTGTTTACTGTCCTTCAGTGCGTTAAACTGTTCAATGGCGGTACGGCATCCGCGACCTTCTCCAAGGAGATAGGTGTATCGCTTAGTGTTGGTAGACAACTTCTCATAATCGCCTTTTTTGTTGAATCCCCATGTTTCGCTGACATAAGAGAAACGCAATACGCTCTCGTTTTTACGATAGCAGAACATGAAGGCACCAGCATGTCCCATATCCTTCCAGTCTTTGGTAAGCATATCTCGTATGCCACGTTTGTTCCGTTCTATGTCCACCTTATCAGCAAGTTCCACCTCGTAGATACCAAGTGACTCTCCGTCAGAAAGAGAAATTCTTCCGATGTACAATGCACTTTTGGCAAGCCTACTATTCACTTTCACTTCACTGGTGCTATTGTAGAATTGCACCTTGTTGAGGAATATATCGTGGAGGAGCTGTTGCCAAGCTTCACGATTATATTTTGCTTCTATGACTTCTTTATAATTCATATAGTTTATCTAAATGATTCTGACAATATTATTTCAGCATTGGTCTCTTGCTCATTGAGTTGTGATTCCTGTGCCATAAAATATGGCGAGTATTTTTTTGCCATTTCGATAATTTCAGCCAAAGCCTCGTCATGTGTCATACGTGCCTTTCCACTTGTTCGGCGCAAATCCTTCTGTATGCGCTGCAAACGTTTCGGAATGTAGGTGATAACACCACGCTCTGCTAATGTCTTTAGCTGAACAATTTTCATATATAGCTCACTATCATCTATTTCACGCAAAAAGTTGTTTAACAGGCTTACTGCAGTACTGACCTGTGCACCAAGCGCATTTTGCGCGTCTTGCGCATTTTCTTGGTTGCGCATTTCCTCATCTTGTATAGCACGGAATTTTTGCAATGCCATATTGATATGTTTATAATGTTGCTCTATGCGTTCCACTGGTTGTTCTTCTTTATCTGCCTTGAAATATCTGAGTGCATCAAGCACAGACAATTCCTTGGCTGTTTCCGACACGAGAAAGAACACCTTGCGGAAATTAGTCTTGAGAAACACGAGTGTGTCTCCAGATAATGTCACACCATCAACCAGTCTTGTGTCACGTCCAGTTCTACTACGCAATGACAGTTTCTCTATGCGATTGTACTCCCTACGATTTGTCTTGTAAAGAGTTCGCAGTTCCTCATAGAATGGCAATTCTTGATTGCTTTCTTCCTTCTGTCGTTTCATGCCTTCGTCAAACAATTTAGTAAGGTCACGATCAAGAATTTCCTCCTGTGAGTAAATCTGGTTGTCCTCGCCAAATGTAGAATGGAATGTTTGTATCTTACTCAAAGCTATTTGATTCAGATTGATTTCCCTATTACCTTCACGCGAAGGATAGAACACATAGTTGTATATGTGCTTTGATGAAGAACCTATACGGTTCACACGGCCTATGCGCTGCATAAGACGTGTACTGTTCCAAGGTGTATCGTAGTTGACTATCACGTTGGCTCGATGCAAGTTTACTCCTTCTGCTAAAACGTCTGTTGTGAGGATTATATTGTATTTATTGAGCTTTGTTTTATAATTTGCATCAAAATTCTCACGAATTGTCTTGAACAGTTTACTTCTGTTGTCAGCAGAGATGACCAATACGTCCTTGCGGTTAATGCGCCGTTCGAGATACTTAACCGTATCAACAGATTCTGAAAATACTACTAATTTTTGTTCCGGATTACGTTCGACCTTAAACAACTCATGCTTTAAAAGTTCGTTGAATTTTGCAAACTTGGAATCATCTTCATCTGTTATGCCCTCCCAATCCTTGTACAGTTTTTCGAGTATCTCTTGGTCTTGCTGCAACAATTCGATATACTCAGGGTCGAACTCTTCAGCCTTAAATACAGAATTCTTTGGATTCTCCTCTGCCTTAGCATTCAATTTTTCTTCTATTTCCTCATCTGAAAGCCCTGCTTCCAACAAGTTGTTTATGTCAAGGTCTGGAGCGATGAATACCTTATCACGATTGAACATGTCAATCATATTTTGGTTCGCCTGACGGAAATTGTTCAACGATATTTGGAAAGCATAAAAACTGCTTTCAAGTCGTTTTACCAATCCATTCTTGCGGATTCCTGCCAGGCTGCGGCTTATCAATTCGGCATTGTCATACAAACCATTTGCAACTTCAGGTTTCAAATAGGCAATAGCCTGATAACGGGCATAGCTTAACTTCTTATCAAGAGTTTCCATTGCACTTTCAAACAGATTGGCTAAACGTTCATTCAGCTCATACCTGTTTTCAATAGGACGTTCAACCTTCGGGAATCCATTTACATCTTTGTTATAACGAGCCACATTTTCAATGTCTGTTCTTGTGCGGCGGACGGTCAAAGGCTTTATAACACGGTCACGCACATGCTCGGCCAACTTCTTAAACTGTGTCACATCGAAGTTGGGGTCTTTCCTTAATTGTTGGAACTCCTTGATAAGAGGAGAGAAGAATGCTGTCAAGTTTGCCACTCCGTCTATTGTACAACGTCGAGGGTCTTGGAACAACTGTATTTCATTGTAAATGTCTGCTGGTGTATTGTTCATCGGTGTTGCCGAGATGAGCATCACTTTTTTCTTATATCCAGGAATATTTCCATTTTCGATGCGAGGCATCTTGCAGATTTCCTGCAGTTGTTCAAATGCAGCTGTAGTGTGTGAACGAAACTTGTGTGCCTCGTCCACCAATATCAAATCGTACTCATCTGCATTCCAATAGTTATAGTTCTCTTCATCAAGGACCTTTGCCAAACTTCCATTGGAAATAAATTTGGCATATTTATCTATGCCAAAGTCTTTGAATGTTGCTTTCCAGTTCTGTTCTACTGCAGGAGGATATACAACAAGAATTTTTGTCTTATCGCGTCCATTCTCTATCAAGAACTTCTTTGCAATCATGGTTGCAATAACAGTCTTACCAAGACCAACGACATCTGCAAGGAAAAATCCATCATACCTAATGAGCTTCTGATATCCCTCCACAACTGCATCCATTTGGTAATCATACTTGGTATATCCCTCAGGCATATCAAACGGATTGTTGTCATCTGTGGCCAACACACGATCAGAGAAGTATTCCATAAGCATTTTGATGTACAAATCGTATGGAGCGACATCACCTCTTAAGTAGGTTTTGTCTATGGATGTTTTCACATCTTCTGCGGTAATCTCACAACCTTCAGCTTCTTTCCACAACAATTCAAATTCGTCTTTGGCAAATTTTACATCATCAAATCGGTCAAGCTTGACATTGAACTCATATTGCTTATCTTGCGAAATGCCAAGCCCATTGCCGGACAAATTGCTTGAACCAGTTATGGCGATGCCTTGGGAATACTGATTGAAATCATCTGGATAGAGTACATACAACTTTGCATGTATTCTCTTTGACGGATGAGCACGTAGTTCAAGTTTACCATCTATAAGGTCTTGAACCATCTGAAGCATACCACTCTCTACCTCCTTTGAGTAGTTAGAACGCTCTATATCCTTACGGATTTTACGCAAACAATCTTCTTTTACTTCCTCTTCTGCACCAAAGAAAATTTTTCCTTGGTTGGCGGCTTGTGCTATATACTTGTCTACATCTATACCGATAAGCACTCGCACCTTATTGATATGGTCTAAGAATGGACGCAAGGAAAAATATCCAGACGCACGCAGAAAACCAACTACAGCATCAAGATTTTTTATATGATTGTTATGTTGTAACACGCCCTCAAACTCTTTCATAAGAGTGTTTCCATTCCTATTCGTAAAGAAATTGGAATTATTTATTGTTTCGTTCATATTGTCGTTCTAATTAGGTTTATTATTGTTTCGCTCCTGGCATCTTCTTATACACAAATCCCTCGCCACCAGGGAAGTAAGTTTCGAAAACCGTGCAGAGGAACTGGGCAATGCTCTTACGCTTCTTGCCAATCTTGAAGAAAGCGGAACTGGCATACGCCATGAGGTCGGCTTGGCTGCACTTGGCATTGACAGCAATATTGACTTTAGGTATTACCATCTGGTCACGCTCGGCAAAGGCTATGGCACAGGCGTTTATGGCCTCTTGCTCTTCTTTGCTGAACACGCTCATCTTTGCTGCAAACCAGTCGAGTGCTTCTTGCACTTTATGCTGCTGCTCTTCATCCACGGCTTGCGACATTGCAGCAGCACGTTCCTGCTCGAGTTTCTCCACCGTGTCCTCAAGTACCGCCACCTTTTTCTTCATGACATTGTACTTCACCATATTTGCCATGACGAAGCAATAGCAACACACAACGACGATGAACACAAGCACGGCTTGATAGCGTAGCTCGTCCACAATATTGTTCAGCCCTGCAATATAATGGCTCATCATTGGCACTGCCATCAACGACAGCGCAGCACCAACATACATAAACCTAATCTTTGCCTTGTCGCTTATGGGCGATATGCCCACAAACAAGGCAAGGACGAGCGACAACGCGCAGAAGCAGAGTGCCAGTAATGCTGTTCCCATATTCTATTCTGTTTTATTGTTTTGTTTTATGTTCTTTGTCAAACAATTCATCATCCTCATGAAGCAGATATTCATATTCGGTACCGATAAGACTTTCACGGTCATATTCTTTTCTGTACTCCATGATGTAATAACTTATGGTGTTGGGATATTCATAGACGAATCTTCGACACACTTTCTTGTACATAAGCAATATGCGTTCGTCATCGGCAAACTCAAACAGATAGTCAAGCATCCGGCCTACTTCATTTGCAGTTGCGTGTTTCCTCGCACAGAATTCCTCCACAATGGGAGCATACTCTATGGCTGCTCTCTCACGAATTTGCATAAGTCCCTTTGCCAATTCTTTTATTCCTGCAAAGAATTTCTGATAATCCTTGTCCTTACTTATATCATTCATGACATGTCTTTTTTAATCTTTCAAACAAGCAAGCGGTATGACTTTGACTCCGTCTGGGCGTGTGTAAGCCATGCTGCCACCTGTCATGACTATCATCAAGTCGGGTTCGCGCAACGGCACCTGCTTTTCTGTCTCATTATGCACTTGAATGAGTCGTTTAATTTCCAAAAGATGTTTGGCTCCTTCTTCTATTTCACGGCTGCCAAGTTTGCACTCTATCAGAGCATAGCGTCCATCGTCAAGATGAAGCACTAAGTCGGCTTCCAGTCCGTAGCGGTCGCGATAGTATGACAGGCGGCTATCGTGAGAGGCTGAATACACCCTAAGATCTCGTGCGCACATTTGCTCAAAAATAAAGCCAAATGTCTTTAATTGAGTCATTAAGGATTCTGGTGACAGGTTGAGTAATGCGACTGCAACCGATGGATCACAGAACGCTCGTTTGGGTCTGCTTTGGATTGTTGTCTTGCTCCTTATGGAAGGGCACCAAGCCTCTATGTCCTGAATGACAAACAGTTTTTCCAATGCCTCGATGTAGCTTTCAAGCGTAGGTCTGGTACATTCTACATCATCAGAAGCAGTAACGTCTGCCAATATGGATGTGGTTTTCGCCAATGTGGAGATGTTGCGTGCGTATGATTTCATTATCAGGTGCGCCAACTTCTGATTTCTCTTTACTCCATCTATGCGTGATATGTCATTCTTATATACAGACTTTACATACTCTTTGGCAACAAGTAATTTTGACTTGTCGTCACCTAAATTCAATGTTGCTGGCCAACCTCCTCTGCATGCAGCAAATATGATTTCTTCCATTTTTAGTTCCGAGGTAGCGAAGATTTCTTCTTGAGGATTGTCGAACATCTCCATCAATGATACGCTGCCGTTAGATTCACCATATTCCCACAGGCTCATGGGCAGCATCTCCATCCGGGAAATACGCCCTGTTCCACTATGATGGATTTTACTGTCGTCAATAGCGTTAGACCCTGTCAATATGAATTGACCAGGCAAGCCACGCTCATCAACCTTTGTGCGCACTGCATCCCATAGCATTGGGGCATCTTGCCATTCATCTATCAAGCGAGGCACTTTCCCTTCTAATAAGAATGAGGGCTTGGTAATGGCTGTAGCCAAATATTCTTCACGATGGTCAGTATCTTGTAAACTAATAACACTATTGGCCAATTGCTTGGCAGTGGTGGTCTTGCCACACCATTTTGGTCCTTCAATGAGCACTGCTCCCATTGCTTTAAGATGCGCTTTAAGTCGCAAGTCAAAGACTCTATTTAGATATGCCATATTCGATTTTGTTTTATGCTGCAAAGGTACTCATTTTAATTTGATTACCAAACGTATTTTAAATTTTTGATGCGTTTTATTTTAAGTTTTTGTTGTAATCCATTTGTAATTTTTGATGTATTTCATTTGTAGTTTTTGGGGCGTTTATCATGTGTTTTTGTGGTAAAGCCCTACCTTTTAATAAGGTAGGCTGCACCTCGGAAATAAAAATAAATGTGATTTATTTTTGTTTTTCTCTCCATTTGCACTACCTTTGCAGCAGTTGAGTGCGTGTTTGCTTATCGTTGCTTATTTCCATATTTGCAGCACATTTGCAGCACGCTCACGCAGATGGCTTGTTTAATAACGGTTTGCATTTCGAGGAGGTTAAGTAAGCTTGACTTTTAAGAACAGACTTTCTGAATAAGAATAAATAATAAGGCGTACAACCGAAATCTTATAGAGATCGGTTGTACGCCTTTTTTTTGTTCACGAATTTATGTATCTTGGTCAGCATTTATGTATCTTGGTCAGCATTTCCGTGAAGTTGGAGATGACTGGAAGGTATTTTGTTGTGGCTGGAATATATTTGATTGTGGCTGGAAGATAGGCTGGAAGATATTCCGTTCTCAAGTTTATCTTCCAGTCTTTATAGTGTTAAAAGTCAGAGAGTTGCGCCGATTCTGGGAGATATGGCAGATTTTTTCGCGTACAAAGTCATTGTGTGTGTAGTAGTGTCTGCTTCCGTTTGGTGCCGTTTTATTTGTGTTCCTAACGATATTCTTGGTGTATGATAATGCGCAGTTGAGAAAATTTTAGCTTTTACCCGATTTCGACAAGATGATAAATGATGTTGAGAACGAGGTGGAGGAACAGCAAGCCGAGGATGGACTTGTAAACCATATTTCTGATTTAAAGCAGTTGAGTGAGGACATTGACAAGACTACCAACACTTTCATCAATGTCGCACTTGAACTGGAATCTGCCATTCAGCAGTATCAGCGTGCAGAAGTCAAATTAGGTGGTGCTGTGACTACTATCAGCAAAAAGGTTGATACCATCAATCAGCACATAGACAAAGTTTTGGAAAATGCTTCCACAAAATTAAAGGTGTCTGTAAATATCAATGATGCTGACTGGCAGAAAATCCAAGAACTGTTTGTCAAACAACGCCAATGGATGACCGCACAGATGCAGACGCATATCCGTTTTTTCAGATTCTTTTGAAGAAACCTTCATATTCTTCATCCAATATTTTCCAAATACCATTTTTGCGACCTCCTTCTCTGACAATCAATTTAAGGTCCGAAAGTTGTTTAAGGTATCGCTGTACTTGGCGTAGGGAAATGCCCATATTCTCAGACATTTGAGTGGCATTGATTTGAGGTGCTTGTGAAATCAATTTATAGATTTGTCGCTGAGCCTTTACAAATTCTTTTGTGACATTAGCTTTGGCTTTTACGACATCTCCCATCTCTTTTACGACATCTTTTACGACATCTTCAGGTGCTTTTACGACATGAGGATTATCTTTTATGACATCCATGGCATAATTGAGGTTCCACATGGTAACATGGAATTCAGAAGCATTGGAGCTGAACTCTGGAGCATGATAATTCTCCAAATTCTCAAACCGCTCATATTCACCTATAATCTTCTTCATACCACTACCTCTACGCTCCATAAGCTTTAAGCGATGAAAGAAATCAGCGAGCAAAGGGTTGCGACGTTTCGAAGGTACAGTCATAGGATCGAGTTGTTGTATCAAGCGTCCATCAAACATACCGCCTGGGGAATACACCTCCATTCGGTCATCATACATATCAATGTGTATTTCGCTACCAAGCTCCATGTAATCCCTGTGAATGATGGCGTTACATATCACTTCTGTTACGGCACGCTCTGGATAATCGGGCAGTTCCTCCCGATAATCATCTTCTTTCCACCATCTTCGGTGTGAATTGTTCCGAACAAACGCAACCGCATCTTGCAATTGTCCTATAACGCTACCCTCCAGTTCTGCATCATCCAATGCCTCACCCAAACCGCTTGTCATGTCTAAGCCATTCCAACGGGTGCAAAATATGCGAGAATGGTGAATAGGGGAGTCATCGGCCAAAAGGGCGCCAGCATTGGTAAGTTTTCCATCATTATATACAATGCCCCATGATACGAAATCACTATCATCAAACGATTGGTTCAACCGCTTGAAGTGTACGGATTTGAGCTTTGAGAAAGCCATATCCTTAAACTTATATGGTGAAGGAATCGCATCAAAGGAGCGACCTGTACCTTGCATTACAAGTCTTTTTCCTGACTTCGTCATCGTGTCACCCAAAAATCTTCGTCAAAGAGTTTAGCTATTTTCTGATGCCTTGCCATCAGCAT
>ENA-OYWS01000392-OYWS01000392.1-human-gut-metagenome-genome-assembly--contig:-NODE-392-length-21354-cov-8.825485_pt1 | contig 21354 bp, 20 predicted proteins | sample MGYA00244813_ERZ653402 | MGnify/ENA primary metagenome ERZ653402 (study PRJEB26926, sample SAMN06165021) | human gut metagenome | biome: ENVO:00009003; feature: ENVO:2100002; material: ENVO:00002003...
TCTACACGCGTAAGATCGTCGGCAGCGTCAGATGTGTATAAGAGACAGGCATAATAGATAACACCTTTATAGTATGCAATGTATTATACAAAAAATGGGGATTGATCTGTATGGACAACATTTCAATCTCAGAAATTCTCTTTTCTTCCTCCACCTTGCGAATATTTGTAATCAGATCCCTGATTCTCTCCAACATAGTCCGAATCTGTTGATATAAAATTCCTACCTCATCCCTACGTTTAATAGATATCGGCAATTCCAAGCAGTCATCACCAATCTTTTCCACTGCTCCCGTCAGTTTGCGAAGATCTTTTGTCAGATAATAAGAGACTACAAAAGCAATTAAAGCAAACACAATGACAAATAAGATCACCATAACCGTCATCTGATTCCTAACCTGCAAAAAACCGGCGAGAACTGTACTCTGCTGTACCACACCTACGATTTGCCACGGTGCAACTTCCGAAGTAGTATAAACAACCAGCCAGGTCACCCCGCCCTGTCTTTTTGTGAAAGTTCCATCTCCTTCCGGTATGGAATCACAGAAATCCGATACATTTAAGAAATTCGTTTCTTCCGGACTGTACACAGTCTCTTTGGTATCTCTGTCAAATACATAAAGTGAATATCCTTTCATTTCCCGGATATCAAATATCGTCTCCAACAAGCTGCTCTTGATGTCAGCTTTGATAACTCCCACGATCCGGCTCCCATAAAATACAGGACGAACAATTGAAAATACATAGCTGTTTTTGGGAGACGGCTGTTTTTCTGTATACGCCCGTGGTGTCAGATACACTACGTCTTTCTCCCCGTTTTTTATGCTCTCGAACCATTCCGTATCCGCCACTTCATCATAGGGTGTCGTAATTCCATAGGTACAGGTTCTTCCATCCAGTCCATAGATTGCCATTCCGTTCAAATACGCCTTAAAATTGCACCGGTTAAATAAATAATTCTGTGCCGACTGTCTGGACGAAACCTGCATATTCGGTTCCGAAGCCGTCAGGAACTGAATAATACTGTCATTCTGCGTTGTCCGGACTTTATTTGAAATAAACGCAGTTGTATAATCAATCTCCCGCAATTTTTCATCAAACATTTCATTCAATGTTTCAATCACCGTATCCATATGTTCTTCTGCTGTTTCCACGGCTTCTTGGGTAAAACTCCGATACCATGCTATTGTACTGACCGCACAAAACAATAGTAACAGCGAGACCATAATCATCAGAACACGCATTGTGAAACTGTGTATTATTTTCATTCTACGCACCTCCCGGACATGCTTTCTCTCTTATCATAATACAGGAAAAACAACCGGTCAAAGTATAGTAATTTTTTAAAATAGAACAAAATAATCCAATTTTGTAATGGAATTATTCTTGTAAAATATACAAATCAGAAGATTGGTAATAAAGAACGATTTGAAAGGAAGATATGATTATGGGAATATTGACACGTATTTGGGAAGGGAATTTCGTATATCAGGAGCCGATCTGTTTTTCTGAAGATGCTGAAGGGCACATTGCCGGTGGTCAGTTACTCTATCAACCGGAACATATTTTGTCTGTCACATCCTTTGACGGCAGTGGCTTTTATGAAGAGGGGACAGATTACATACGGGAAGATTCCAGGCTGATCCTTACAGAGCATTCCCGCATTCCCATTCTTTCCCGTGACATTTACTGCAAACCCTTTACCGGAGTTCCCGAGACAGCATGGGTCCGTCTACCGGATGGAGAACATTACATGGAAGTCGTCTCCGATGTATACCGTTGGCAGATACTCGTTACGTATACACATAAAACTGTCTGGGACAGTTTTTCTCCAGTCGACAGTTCTTCTCTTCTGCCGCAGAGTATGCAAAAATTACAGAATGGTGGAGATTTTCATTTAGTATTTTATGGAGATAGTATTACTGCTGGTTGGGAAGCCAGCGGTTGCAATGAATCTGCAATAGATATGGTCACTTTGGAAGATTATCATGTTACTCTCTGGCACGCCCCTTATCAGCCCGCCTGGGCAGAGCTTGTCAGCAACAGCTTACAGCACCGCTATCCACAAAGTAATATTATAAAAAAGAATCGGGCTGCCGGAGGCTCCACCGTACAATGGGGCGTGGAAAATGCAAAAGAACTGGTATGTCCCTGCAATCCGAATCTTGTGATATTAGGTTTTGGAATGAATAGTATGCAGGAACCTGCTGAAGCCTACAAGACAGCTATTCTTTCCATTATTCAGACGATTCGGAGTGAACATCCCGACTGTGAATTTCTGCTGGTATCTCCTATGATTCCGAATCCGGAGATACGCGGTTTTCAACATAATCAACTCCCCGTACAGCAGGATGCTCTTTATCAGATTGCTGCAGAATCAAAAGGTATCTGTGTGGCTCCGGTGCACTCCATGTTCCGCGAGCTTGTCGCCCATAAAAAAAATTATCTGGAGTTAACCGGAAATTGCATCAATCATCCGAATGATTTTTCAATCCGGGTATACGCACAGACAATTTTAAGTGTTTTGGGGTGCTGATAACGCTTTAAAAAATTTATGCCGTCAGCTGCTCCTCGGTGATGACTGTGACTTTTCCCAGGGATACCGTGAACCAGTAGAGGGGTCCCTGGGCGGTGTCTGCATACTGCCAGATCTTCCATGGAAATATAAGATAGAAAAAAACGATTCCCCACAACAGCACACAATACCGGTAAAGAGATCCGCAGTCCTCTAAATACCATTCTGAGGAGCAATATGATTCCTATGATGATACTTCCCTGAAGACTCATTCTGAACAGTATCTGCATCATTGCCATTACTGTCATTCCTTTGCTCCCCCGTTATTTTCTATAATCTTCTTCAGCTCTTTGATCTCTTTCTTAGACAGCTTCTTCCGGGAAGTAAATGCCGCTACGAAATCTGGCAGAGATCCTGCGAAAGATTCCTCAATGATCTCCTCGCTCTGTCTCGCTTGGAACATCTGCTTCGACAGCAGTGAAGTAACGACACCGTTCTCACTGGTAAAAATCCCCTTCTGGCAGAGGCGCCGCAGGACTGTATAAGTTGTGGATTTCTTCCAGTTTAACTCCTGCTCGCATAGTTTTACCAGTTCCCCGGAAGAGACCGGCTCATGCTCCCAGATGATCTCCGCAAAACGCATCTCCACAGCTCCCATGGTATATTCCGACATTGCAATTCCTTCCTTTCTGTTCTCGTTGTATCTATGATGTCTTATAACGCAAAATGGTTTACAAGTTGTAACGTTTTTATGTTACATCCTGTAAACCATTTCTGTCAATGCCTATTTTTTATCTGCTAAGGTAAAAGTTTCTCTTATACTGGAAACTTTTTTTATTTTTATCAATTGTTTCCAGTATAAGTTTTATCACCCACCATATGGCATCAAGTCATTAAAAGTCGCCCAAGCTTCCTCATAAGTGTAATCCGCCAGCTTAAGCCACCCGGTGACACCATTCTCGGTCTCCACGCAGAGCCACTGTCTGCCGGCATCTAGATAGAGGAAATAGACTCCGTGATCTGCGTTGATGGTAAAGCGTTCGCTGCCGGCATCCGGAGTCCGGCAGACTTCCAGATCCTTATTGAGTCCGTGCAGGACCGCCTGCTCCGGCAGATCATAGCGGTCTGCGGGGATCTCCGCCAGCCTTCCGTCACTTCCGATGCGGTATATGATCCGCAGATTCTCTCTCTGCAGGATATAATCATAGCTTTGGGTGGTGATGATCTGGCCGTTTTCCACCCAGATCTCCCGGATATCCTGCGCGAAGCTTCCTACCTCCTGTAGTTCCCCGTTCTTATAGCTGAACAGGAAACTCTCGCACTGTCCGAACTCGTCCCTACGCATCAGTGCCAGCAGTATCTGTCTGCCATCCGGGCTGAACGCATAGATGCTGTTCCCCAGATTCTGTGCTGTCCGCGTCTCGCCTCTTGTAGTGTTCACCTCAAATACATACTTGTCCAGAGGCGAATGGTCCAGCTCGTTTACTGCCTGTGCCATCTGGGGCCGCAATATGATCCGCTCTGCACTGCCGTTCCCATCGAGATCAAGCAGGGCATAAGTCTCCTGCGCTGCCCGCTCGGACAGATCGAATACGACTCCCACATTCGTCATAATATCCCGTCTCTGTGCTGTTGCATAAGCATCCGCTTCCTCTGTCGTCAGATCTGCCGCCACCTTCCCATTCCAGACCGGCTGGTTGGACAGAAGCGGAAGTTTCATCTGGGCGGTTCCGTTGCTCTGACTCAGGATCCAATAACCTCCTTCCGCAGTAAGCATGTCTGCGGAGAAATCCTGCGCCTCCGACGGCAGCTTCCAGTCCGTGACCCCGTTTTCTCCGGTCTGTCCCGAAGTATCATATTCTCGGATCGTGTCGATCCAGATTTCCAAATCGCCATCCTGATAGTCAGAGGATGCCAGGTAGTACAAGCGGACACTATCCTGTTGCTTCAGATAAGCCATCTCCTGTCTATAACTGTCAGACGTATAGTAATTTCCCACATTCTGGTAAACCGTGGAACGTCCCTCTGCCGCACATCCCGGCGCTATATATCCCGGAACCATACAATTTAGTCCGGCGTCGTCCCCGGTGGCCGCATAAATACCGTAGCTGGAGACCTGATAAGTAGCAGCAACATCCGCAAAAGATCCGGGGGATACCTTTACATACACCCATTTTTTCGACAGTTCTGCCACGGTAGCCCAATCTTCATCCCTGGGTCCGTATTCCGCATAGACCACTCTGGCCTGATTTTCTCCGTCCAGAGGACCGGTAGAATGCCGGCCTTTACTGTCGATGTCTCCCAGGGAGAGCATCCAGATCTGACTGCTCTCCTCCGCAAATACCATAGGAATATCGATACCGGATCCATCAGCGAAAATATAATGTACGTTTGCCACAGAGCCTTCGCCGGGTCTTGTGGAATCTTTTTGGAAAAATAAATACTGCCTCCCGGCTTCATAGAGCAGTTCCGTCATTTCCCCGTTGCCACCCTGTAGATTCAGCAGAGCTTCCGCAGCCTTCACCGGATCCTTGTAGGTCTCATGGGCAGCGGCATCTCCGTCTAAAATCCGCTGATGCAATTTCCGCGCCGCGACACCATCGTAGCCAAGATACTGGATGCCGTCCTGTCCGGCAAAAGACCGGGTATCCTCCAAGGCAGCCACATCAAACAGGGCACTGAACTCTTCCCTGCTGTGAATGCCCTGCTCAAATACCGCTAGCCATTCCGTTTTTGCAGTCTCATAATCCACTTCATCCGTCGCAAACTCCCCTGTTGCAGTTTCCTCGGTTGCATCTGCCCCGTCGGTTGCCTGCGCCGCATCTGCCTCTGTCTCTGCACCGCTATCCGCATTTGCAACATCCGCTGCATCCGTTCCGCCGCCCGGATTGCTGCACAGGCATACCACCAATATCACAAGCACTGCTGCCGCGCCGATCATGACCCAGAATGGCGGTCTGCGATAATCCAGTACATGACGGATACGATTCTTCACATGGTCTTCGCCAAAAGAAAGCAGTGCGCAGATGGAACCACCACGATAGCGTTTCCATTCGCCGCCGGAAGCCTCTTCCAGCAGGGTATAGGAATAGATTTTCTTGCTCTCCTCCCCGAGGAGCTTCACCACTTTTTCATCACAGGACATCTCGCAGTCCATATTCATCAGATAAAATGCCAGCCACACCAGCGGATTGAACCAGTGGACACAGCAGATTACTAACGCTAGCGGTTTCCACAGATAATCTCTTCGCTGTAAGTGCACCCGCTCATGGCACAGAACAACTTTTCTGCTCTCGGGATCTAAGCCCGAAGACAGATAGATCACCGGATGGATCAGTCCCATGACGAAGGACAGATGTCCGCCGTCAATCTCGCAGATCCCAGGTTCCACCTGTCTGACACCGCTGTCAAGTCTGCGGATCCGATGACGCATGCGCAGATAAGAATAAGCATGATATCCCAGGAAGCCAAGCATTCCTGCCAGCCATACCAGGGATAATACACGGAACCACACCGGGTATATCCATGCGCGGGCATCAGTACCCGTTTCGGCAGATGTTCCCGAAATCACTGCATCTGTTCCACTGGCTGCCACCCCTGCAACCGTAGCTCCACTTTCTATTCTCTCGCTTCCCAGGGGAAAATCCTGCGTGCCGTCAGCGTTCATGACAGTATTGTCATTTCCCACAGCCATCGTTTTTTCTGCCGCATGGCTGTCCGGTACTTCCTCCGCAGCGTGCTCCCGCCACAGCGCATCCCCGTTATTCTTCATAGCGTTGCCCTCGGTAAGATCACGATGATCCGCACCCGTTGTCTGCTGCCCTGACATCATCTCAGTCCCCACCGACAACAATCTCTCCGGAATCAGGCTGATTCCCGTCTCCGGCAACACCGGGCAGCACAGCCGCACGAACACGATTCCCCATAACAGATAGGAGCACCATTTTGGTGCTTTTTGCAACAAAAGTCTGGCGAGGAGCACCAGTAGCACGCAGTATCCTCCCACCAGACTTAAGTTCCAAACACCGTCAAATATTCTGTAGATATTCTCACCCATAAGCCCCTCCTGTCCTGCCCCCCGCAAGGCATAGTCGATGTTTCATAGACTCTTTGTAATTATAGTCTACATTCTACCGACCCATCTGTCAAGTAAGAAATCTGATTCCTTTAAAGTTGAAAACGGATGTACTCCCGGTATTTCTGAGCACTCCCCGCGCCCTCTGTTTTCCGGAAGACATCGTACACCATCCGGTACTCTCCCGGCTCCAATACTCCGTAAAGCCAGTCCCATTTGTAAAAGTTTGAGACTTCCTCCCCGCAGCCCACCGTATGACCTATCATCGTAAATCCGTAATCGTCTATGATCGTCTCCGCATCCTGCCATTCTCCTTCGATCCTGCGCTGTAGAATATAGGCATCTCCATAGGTCACCTCTGTCCCGGCATCCTCATCCTCCCGCCGGATGACAATACTGGCGCCTATATTGGAAATATCCCGCAGGGTCACAGTCACACCCGCCTCAGGGTCATAAATCGTTTCTGCCTGATTCTGTTGTCCCTCTTCTTCCGGATTCCAGTCACTTACTGTCAGCTCCGGCTCTTCTTCCGAGCGCAATACCTCCGCATGCATTTCAAAATCCAGCACGCAGTCTCTATGGATTTCCTCTGTCTCCCCGGTAGTCATGGAAGTGCCGGTCCCCCGGAAAGAGATCACTGTCTTTCCATCTCCTATGGTCACATCCGAAGTGACATATAACGGTTTCCGATACTGTTCACTGATCCACACAAAAACCTCATTGGTTGCTTCCCAATACTGCCGCAGTTCCTCACCATACTGCTTCGCATACCCCTGTCCGATGTGGGATCTGCTGCGAATGGAGCAGATTTCCGCCCCTCTCTTTCCCGTGCTTACTTCTGCAACGCTTCCATCAGACGCTCCTGCCAGTCATAGAAAGCCTGGCCGTCCACCAGGCAGCGTTCGTCCTCACCTATCCATAATCCCTGTTCTTCCGACGCGTAGCGAAAGGTCCTTGTCTCACCGTCTGCATAGACAAACTGAAAATATCCCACACCTTCCACCATCTCTTCCGGCGGGATCGGATCTGACGTCACTTTTCCGGAAAGCTGTATAAATTCCTGCCACAGCTGCTCTACGGTATCGACATCTTCCACATAATCGTAATCCTCCGTGCAGAAGCTGCAACCGATCTTCTGCGGGCACTCCTCCGGCAAAAAAGCCGCGCAGAATGCTGTCTTTGCTTCATTCTCCAGCATTCCCGGATACCATATATCCGCTATGGCATAGGCTTCTTCCGGTGTTGCCGCCGGATATAAAACATAGCTGGCGGGATTCTCTACGGATATCATCCCTTTTTCCACATTCTGTACCGCCTGATAAATCGCTACGGTGGTCTGGGCATCCGGGGTTCCGATCCAGCCAGCCCCTCTTCCCTCCTTCAGAAATCCTCTGCTTGCTCCATAGGTAAAGAAATAATTCTGCGGTTCCTCTCCCTCTCCAACGAAAGATATCTGCCCATGGAAAGTGCTGCCGTGGATCCAGGGCAGTACCCGGTAATAATAGGTTCCGTTGACGCTCACTTGTACCTCTTCCTGCTTTCCGAAAGCGTTCTCCTTCGGCATCTGTATCCCCGGCACCGTGAAATCCACCGTTTTGCGGAATTCGATGAGATTCAGCAGAAGTACCACTACCACCAATACGATTGCACTGAGAAAAATGGTTGCTTTTATGTTAATCTTCTTCATAAGCCCCTCCTTTGTTTCCCTTCTATCTATATTGACGACTTTTATACTTCGTTTGTTACAAACAGCATAACAAAATTTTACCCCTGAATCTACTTTTTTCACCCAAGCGACCGCTTTCTGTTATTTCTGGTCTTTTTATAACATAACCACTGTAAATGCACAATTGAGCAGATGGAAACTTAACAGTCTGGAACTATAAAACTGGCGGCATCGGCTTCCCGGTGTCGCCAGTTTATTGTCACTCTATTTTACGAGTGGCTCATAATAGAGCACTGTCTGCGCAGGATCTTTTCCGCTGATTTCCACGCCGTCCGCCGTCGTTCCCTGGAAACCGTCGGATGCGCCGATATAGAGAATGCGACCGTCCGGTACGAGGACCGCACAGGTACCTTCCGTACCGCAGGGCATCTCCCAGTTCTCCTGCACTCTGGTGAATTCCGTCTCACCCAGGCGATAGGTGTCCACGCCGTTGTATCCCCATAGGATAAAATCTGCCGTCTCACTCACACCTGCTGCCACCATTTTCCACGGGTAGATCGTATCGGCACTGCAAACAACATTCTCACCTCCAGCCACCGGAACAAACCTGAGGCTTTCCGAATCTACTGACACTAATGTCATAGCTATATTCCCTGCTGTCGCATCGCCCACTGCCTGTGCAGCCGCATAGACTTTGCCGTCCTTGCCCTGTCCTAATGCTCCGGCACCTTGTACGGCATAGCTGTTGTCATCCGCCACGTTTCCGATCAGTTCTCCTTCCGCAGAATAGATCCGCACATAACTGCCGTCCTCCTGCATCCGCATCCGCATATATAATCTGCCTTGGGCATCTGTTGCCATACTATCAACGATATTCCATTCCCGCTCTCCTACGGTAAAACTGTTCAGAAGCGTTCCCTCCGGGCTGATATGATAGATTACAGGCAGCCAGCCGTGCTCCGCTCCCGGTACAGCCAGTCCCTTCAGTCCCGCATAGATGCTGCCGTCCGGTGCCGTGCACAGACTGTAGACCTCTCCATTTTCTGCAAAATCTTCAAAAAACGTCTCTGGCGTTCCGCTGCCGTAAGGCAGATATTCCACTCTCGCCTGTCCGTCCGTAGTGAAACCGCCCACATACAGACCGTTCTCTGCCACTGCCGCACAACGGATACTTACGTCTCCCTCATAAGCAATCTGCCATTCCTGCGTTGCCGTATCGGCGCCGAGAACCGTACCACTCGTTCCCTGCTGTGCTGCACGTCCCTGCTGCGCAGCATCCTTTTCCGGCTCTGTCTTTACATACTCATAAGAACCTTCCGCAATCTCCTCGCTGATCTTCGCCAGACTGTACTCTCTCTTTTCCTTAAAATCGATCAGCTCCAGCAGCTGCTCATCCGTAAGCTCCTTCTCCGGCAGGAAAAAGGTACTCCGCTCCGCATAAAAAGCCACGCCTTTCTTGTATTTCTCGGGGCTGTCAATCAGCGTAAGCTCCTTTTTCGGGAAATATCCCTGCTCCAGGTATGCCTGCCTAAGTTCTTCCAGTCTCGCCGTCTCGCTCTCTGTCATCGGTCTGCTGTAAGAGTCCGCAGAGGCATTTGCGTCCTGCAACTGGGCAAAATACTCCTCCAGTTTTTCGTGATTCATGCTTTCCATCCGTGCCTGATACATTCCGGATGCCGTCACCGTCGCCGACGCCAGTACCAGACAAGCTGCCGCCAGAATCGCCGCCCGCCGGAAGCTGTAATGGTGTCTGCTGCCTCTGCCGTTTTTCTCCAGATGCTGTAAAATATCATCCACCCTCGCATCCAGATCTTCCGATACCGCCATCTGTTCCTGTTCTGCCATTTTATATAATTTTCTATCTAAAAAATCGCTTTGCATCTCCTGCTCCTTTCCGCTGCTACAACATTGCCCGCAGCTGCTCTTTCGCCCGATGCAGACGGGATTTCACTGTGCCCTGCCTACATTCCAGGATTCTGCTGATCTCCGGGATTGTGCACCTCTCATAGTAAAACAGAACGATTACATCCCGATACCCGCCGTCCAACTGCATCACCGCATCCCACAACTCATGATGCTCATCGTAGAATTCCGGAGACAGGTTCTCTTCCCATTCCACCGGACTGGTGCGCTTGTTCTGCCTATAGATTTTTTTCGCCTCGTTGGCTGCAATCTGCAGGATCCAGTTACGAAAACTGTCTGCTTTTTTCAATGTGTCTAATTTCTCATAAGCATGCACGATAGCCTCACTGACCGCGTCCTCCGCATCCGCACTGTTTTGCAGAATCGAATACGCCAGTCGGTACATGGGAAGCGTGTCACTCTTCACATGTTGCACAAACTCTTCTTTTGTCATGGCTGCCAAGGTACCACCTCCTTCTTATCGCCGGCTTCACTATATATGAGTCGCAAGTGGATAAAAAGGTTCCAAAAAAATTAAGACACCGGATGAATCCAGTGCCTTTTGACTTCAAGTATGCATTAGAAATAAAAGTTAATTGCCGTTTTCCCTTTTTCCCTTTGCGGTGATTTTGAACTCTTTATTTTTTCCCAAAGCTTCTGTTTTTCCTTATTTAATTCGGAAACAGACATCTTTTTGTATTTCTTTGGTATTATCAATACATCATTTTCATACGCAGTCATCCTCTGTTACCTCCTTAAAATAAATGGAAAATTATATCCTGATTTTCATGTCTTTTAATGTATGAAAATCGGGATACCCTAAGTTCCTCAGAATACTACTTTATAACGAAATATCGATTACCGATGCAGGTACGGTCGGGACACCGATTCCAGCGGCATCGGCAGAAAAAGATGTCCCGGAGGATCCGGCAGATAAGCTCATGCCGCCTCCGGAGGGAATGACGGGATTGTCCTTCATTTTCTCCAGACGGTCAAACACTGCCTTGAGGTATTCCGCATCTGCCTTGACGATTTCTTTCATCTCTTTGTTGCGGTGTTTGATCTTCATCATCTTAAGGTCTGCAGGATCGATGTCCTTCTTCACAGAGAGCATGGTATCGGATAACTCATCCATTCCCATCTCATCCATTATGTCCCGCATACTGTCAGACAGTTCCTGTATCATCTCGGAAGTAAAATCGCTCATTTCCACCATGAAGTCACTGGTCTGTAGCAAAAACTGATCCAGCTGGGGATAATCATATTGTTCCAGATCCATATCAGTCTGTGCATCCGAAGCCTCACAGGGCAATTCCTCTTCAGTTTCCGGGTCCGTATTCTGATCCGTGTCTGAAGTTCTCTCTTCTTCGTCCGTGCAGACTTTTTCACCCTGCCAGATTCCGCCGGCTGCCTTCGCCAGTTCCTCTTCTTCTAAGTGTTTCGCCTTTTTCTTCGCTACACGCTCCATGGCTTTGGCATGGTTGATTGCTGCTTCGATCTCGTCATCATCATAATTGCCGCTCTGCTTCTGCCGTTTCAGGCGCAGGACTTCTCTCCGCGCCTGCCCGGCTGCCTGCTTTGCCGCCTGGGACGTCTTGCTCCGCAGTATTTTGGATGAAATATTTTTAAACTGATATTTCAGTTTTTTCAGAGCCAGCGTCGTGTTTTTCGTCTGCTGCCTCTGATTGCGCAAAGCTTCACTGTAGCTCAGCGTGCTGGTAACGATAGACTTCTGTCCCAGGCTGTTTGCTGCCTGCGTCTGCGTACTCCGGCTGTCCCGGGCAAGCATCCGTTTAATATCACTGACCGAATTTTTCGAAGCAGTCGTGTTATTCTGCTGCCCAAAAATGCCGTTTGCACTGCTCTGGTTCGTCCTACTCCCGAAGGTGATCTGCGTCGTTCCCCGGCTGTTCGAGCGCACGAACGTTCCTCCATATTTCCCCATAGAAACCATACAATATCACCTTACCCTCTGAAATCGATGTTCTGACCCACCTGACGTTCACTCTGGGTCTGCACCTCGTCACTCCGTGTGTTGAAATTGTAGGTATCTATCCTGGAAAGCAGCTCCTCGATGGAATTGGCGGTAATGGTTACCGTCTCTTCCGTATCATCACTCTCTGCCCGCTTCTCCTTTAACTGCTCTTCTTTTTCTTTCTTTGCAGCCTTCTTCTCCGCAGCCTTTTTCTCTGCTCTCTTCTGCTCGCCTTTTTTCTCGATCCGGGCCTTCTGCTCGGCGCTGGATTTCTTCAATACAGCGAAAAATGACAGTGTTCCTCCATCATTTACCTGCATTCCAAAGCCCTTGACATTCGCACCGGAACTCTGCAGGCTGGTCTTTAACTGCTGTATCTGTGCAGCGGCACCACTCAGGATTCCCTCATACTGTTTACGGAATTTCTCATCCGTCGCCATCTGTTCGATCTTGTCTTCATCAATGAGAACAACCGTCTTATAGCCGTTGGCATATTTTGCAGCATTGGCTTTTGCATTCTCCTTCTGATCTCTGCTGACCAGAATAAAATCATAATTTCCGTACTTCTTCTTCAGCTGCTCATAGTATTTCGCAGCCTTCTCCGACAACTCCGGCTGACCGATGGTCCTGCCGTAATTCCCAGTCGTTCCCTTCGTCTGTTTCGCTTCAGAAGTGCCGGCCGTGCCTGCAGCACTCGTCGTATCCTTCATTGTCTTGTTTTTCGTATTCTTGCTGTAATCACTCTGCGCAGCATATGCAGCGATGCTGCTTACCCCTATCTCTGTCATACTTATCTCCTCCTTGAAAATAGATGCCAAATCCGTTTGTTTTCACAGTTATCTTACTATGTATATCGTCTTCTTTTCTGAATACATTGATAGTAATAATGCCAAAAAACCACATTTCCGATCCTTTTCATCGATCAGAAATGCGGTCTTTATATTATATTTTTCCTACTGATTCAAATTGTTGATCGTATGAGATAACTGTCCGAGAATCTTCTTGATCGCTTCACTGGAGGTCGCCATATCTCTCGCCAGCTTCTGGACCTCCGTTGCTACCACCGCAAAGCCCTTGCCCTGATCTCCGGCTCTTGCTGCCTCAATCGAAGCATTCAGTGCCAAAATCTGCTGTCTCTTACTATAACCATCGATTTCCTTGGTCTTGTCCGTTGCTTCCTCGATCTGTTCCGCTGCTTTCGCAATGCCACCCTTCAGCTCACCTACCAGATTCTCGTTTTTCCAGTTGGCGTAGCTGGCTCTCACGAACATGTTGATCACATCTCCCAGCAGATTTGCAGATGCATCTATCTGCTCCTTAGTCTTCACATTTACCTTTTTCAGGGCCTTAATATATTTATCCTCGTCAATACCCAGCTCTCTCGCTGTCTGACGGAACTTCTCCTCATCCGGATTCTCCGGCAGCACCTGTCCTCCGATAATACTGCCCAGCACGGTTCCATCCTCCAGTGTGATCGGAATACCAAAATCCACAAGTCCCGCATGGCAGGGATACACACCATGGCCTTCTCTGTCACACTGCTCGCAGCGCTTCTTCCCCTCTGCGCTTCCTCTCGTCAGGTCAATACAGAACTCCGTAAAATTATAACAGTCACTGATGTATTTTCCGTCTGCATCCACAGCCACGGTAGCCAGTCCCGTGCTGTTTGCCCAGTTCTTCATGATCTGCTCAAATTTGTTCATGTCACAAAAATCCTGAATCTTCATATAACTTCCTACTTTCCCGGTCATCTTAACCGTTGAACGCATAAAGCCGGTAATTTTTGATCCCGGCATCATCTTACATTTACATAAAAATTATACCACAAATTGCAATATTTTTCGATATTTTCACCATTTTTACCGATATTTTAACAACATTTTCTATCTATGCTTTCTTCCTGCTTTCTTCCCTCCAAACGCTCTAAAATAGATGCAATGCGATGCCATCTATAGTATAATTATCTGGATGCAGATATGAGTGCTGATCGTGGAAAAAGGAGGTGCCGTTAATTGAAGAAAACGAAACTATTCTTAAGAAAAATATATGTTCTCGTTCTGATATTATCTGCCGCCCTGCTCAGTGCCTGCTCCGCTGGTCCTTCCGATGAAGCAGAAAAATACGTTGTCCTGATCGGCGAAGATTCTGAAATCACAGAAAAACTTTCTGACATTGATCTGCTTGTCATAGATGCGGAATATTTTTCCAAAAATGACATTGCCCATTTAAGAGAAAATGGTATCCGTGAAATCTACTCCTATATCAATATCGGATCGATCGAAAGCTTCCGGTCCTATGATACAGACTTTAAGAAATATACTCTGGGTGACTATGAGAACTGGCCGGAGGAAAAATGGATCGATGTCTCAGTTCCGGAATGGCAGGCATGTACAGCTTCCAGAGTAGACGCCCTGGTACAGAAGGGTGTGGACGGCTTTTTTGTCGATAACACGGATGTATACTATAACTATCCGCAGGAATCCATCTATGACGGAATCCTTACGATTCTGGACTATATGGACCATACCGGCAGAAAGATCATGATCAACGGTGGGGACTGTTTTGTAAAAAAATATCTTACAACTGAAAAAAACGTTCTCATCGATGGGGTAAACCAGGAGAACGTTTTTACTGCGTATGATTTTTCAAAGGATATCTATACTAAAAATGATCAAAGCACGCGTGAATACTATACTGAGTATCTGGATCTGGCTATGTCACACGGCTGTACCGCTTACACCCTGGAATACGCAATGGATCCCACCATCCGCAGGCAGGCAGCCGCCTACGCCGGGAAGCATGGGTACATCTGCTATATTTCTGATAATATCGGGTTATGTCTGGGAAGATAACATATTCCTCTCAAGCGCCATCACAGAAATGTTGTCGCACAGGTATCCAGATGCTTATTTTTCACACTATCATTATCACTTAGACACTCATCACAATAATAATAGATATTGTATCCCCCCTTCCCTCGTGTGTCCTCTGTCACCGAGAAATATCCGGCCTGCATTTTGGCTGTCGATCCGTTCAGAAAATGAATTTCACGCTGCTTCAGCGAATCCGGTCTATCCGAAGACATGCTATATATCGCCGGGTTATACTTTTCTGTTGATTTTTTCATGACTTTTCTCTCCATTACATTACAATACATCCCGCAGGCATCGGGCCTGCGTATAAGAAAGACCCGCATGGTCTTCCCAAGCAGGTCTTTCTTCCGGTCATATATTCAGTTTTATCAGTGCTTTATTATTCGCAAAGCTTGGAAAATGCATCCGCTACGAACTGAACCTTAGGTCCGATGATTACCTGAACGGAGGTCTTACCGGGTTTCATGACACCGGCTACGCCTGCAGATTTGATCACCTTATCATTCACTGCGGTAATGTCTTTTACTTCCAGTCTCAGTCTTGTAATGCAGTTGTCAATGCTTGCAATGTTGTCCTTGCCGCCGCAGCCTTCCAGAATGGTTGCTGCGATTGCTGCGAAATCATCATTTGCCAGCTCGATCTTCTTCTCTGCTTCTACATCATCATCTTCTCTACCGGGGGTCTTCAGATCCCATTTCTTGATAGCGAAGAGGAATACGAAGTAGAATACAACAAATGCTGCGATACCCAGAGGGATGATCAGCCAGATTCTGGCCGCTGCAGGCAGGCGGGATGAGAACAGCAGATCCATCGCACCTGCGGAGAAGCTGAAGCCTGCACGGAAGCCAAGAGCAACAGTGATCATGGTGAAGATGCCGTACAGTGCTGCGTAGATCACATACAGTCCGGGAGCTAAGAACATGAATGCAAACTCAAAGGGCTCGGTAACGCCGCAGATGAAGGAACAGATTGCTGCGGAAGCTACCAGACCGATCGCTGCCTTTTTCTTGGCGGGCTTTGCACATTTTACCATTGCCAGAGCCGCACCGGGGACACCGAACATCATACAAGGGAAGAAGCCGGACATATACATTCCAAGGCTCCAGGATACATCAGCGCTTGTCTCACCTTTCCAGAAGTGCTGCAGATCTCCCAGTCCGATGGTATCGAACCAGAATACGTTGTTCAGTGCGTGATGTAATCCGGTAGGGATCAGCAGACGGTTCAGGAAAGCATAAATGCCGGCACCGACTACATCCAGACTTACGATAGCTTCACCGAGAGCTACCAGACCGCCGAACAGTAAAGGCCATACGAACAGCAGTACAACAGATGCCAGAATAGATACCACACCTGCTACGATAGCTACGCAGCGCTTACCACTGAAGAAGGACAGCCAGTCGGGAAGCTTGGTATCCTTGAACTTGTTGTAGCACATGGAACCGATGATACCGGCAATAATACCGATAAAGGGATTCGCAATCTTATCGAATGCCAGTGTCTTGGTAGCATCCTCAGCGATAGAGGGCATAATGGTCGTAACAAATCCGGTAGACAGAAGTGTTGTGAGCATCAGCCAGGAAGCCAGAGCTGCAATGGCTCCGGTACCGTCATTTTTCTCTGACATACCGACACCTACACCGATTGCAAACAGGATCGCCATGTTGTCGATCAGAGCACCACCAGCTTTTACGAGGAACAGACCGATCAGATTTCTTACACCCTCGATCGCACCACCCTGCATTGTTGCCGGGCACAACCAGTAACCAATACCCATGAGGATACCGCAGATCGGCAGAACCGCTACGGGAAGCATTAACGCTTTACCCAGTTTTTGAAGAAACTTCATACATTTCTCCTCCTTTACATTATACTAAACCGGAACAGTTCCGGTCAGTTTCATTAGTTGATACGGACGTACCGCTCTTAAGAGATCTGGAGCACGTCCTCGCCGGGAGATACCTCTCCCTCTTTCAGAATACTGATCTTGTTATATTCATCAGTATTGCAGACCAGTACCGGAGTGATGATATGCAGTCCGGCTTCCTGAATCTTCTCCAGATCCGCATCCAGCAGAAGATCGCCCTTTTTGACATGGTCTCCGGCAGCAACATGTGCCGTGAAGGGGGCTCCCTTGAGTGTCACGGTGTCCAGTCCGATGTGGATCAGAAGCTCCGCTCCCTGATCCGTTGTCATGGTGATCGCATGGAGCGTATCAAATACCACGGTCACCTCTCCGTCTGCGGGAGCATATATTTTCCCCTCAGAGGGGATCACTGCAAATCCGTCTCCAAGTATCTTCTCGGAAAATGTAGGATCCGGCACCTCCGTAAGAGCAACTGCCTTCCCCTTACAGGGAGATCCGATACAATTTCCTTTTCGCTTACCTTTCAAAAAATCTAACATGTGAACTCCTTTCCGTCGATATATACCGCTACAATGTTCAGTTCCTGATCCAGGAGTACGAAATCTGCCCTCTTACCAACGGATATACTGCCCACTTCATTGAAAATGCCGATCTCCTTCGCCGGATTCTCCGTGGCACACATCACTGCCGTCTCTAACGGGAGACCGACTGTTTTTACTACAAACCGCATACAATCCATCAGATTCGTCGCAGATCCGGCGATCGTGCCGTCATGCAGGGTAGCCAGATTGCCTCTGACAGTAACCGGCTGTCCTCCCAGCGTATATTCACCATCCTCCAGTCCCGTTGCACGCATACTGTCACTGATCAGGATCATGCGGTCAGCGCCAAACATCGCAAACGTTGCACGGATCACTGACGGATGAATGTGTACACCATCACAGATCAGCTCCGGATGACATTTCTCTGAATCTCTCACTGCTCCAATCACGCCGGGCTCCCTGTGGTTCAGCGGCGGCATTGCATTATACAAATGTGTCGCATGAGATGCTCCACGTTCAATGGCTTCCCTTGCTGTATCATAACCGGAAGCTGTATGCGCCAGTGAAATGACCACTTCTCCTTTGGCTCTGTCGATAAATTCCATCGCTCCCGGCTCCTCCGGTGCGATATCTACCAGCTTGATCAGCCCGTTCGCCGCTTTCTGCAGCTGACTGAAATATTCATAATCGCAGTGCATGATATTTTCTGCAGCCTGAGCACCCTTTTTCGCCGGACTGATAAAAGGTCCTTCCATATTGATGCCCACCAGGTGGGATCCACCGGAATACTCATAGCTGCCGGCATTTTTCATGACCTCCAGCAGTTCATCCTTAGGGATCGTCATGGTAGCCGGGCAGACACTTGTCACACCGACAGATGCTTCATATGATGTGATGACATCCAGTGCTTCCTTCGTACCGTCACACATATCTGCGCCCTTACAACCATGGAAATGAATATCCACCAGTCCCGGTATCAGATACATGCCTTTGGCATCCACAACAGCTTCCTCACCTGCCGGATCCCCGGTGCAGCTTACGAACCTGCCGTTCTCCACGGCTGCATCCCCTCTGACAAACCGATGCTCTTCTGTATATATATTTGCATTTCTGATTCTCATGACCTATCAGCTTCCCCCTTCTTATTCAGAAAGCTTACTGAGCGCTGCTTCGTCTGCCACCAGTGTCACATCATTATGAAGCTGTAATACCGATGCCGGCACCTGCGGTGTGATGGGTCCGAAGAAAGCTTTCTGTACGATCTCCGCCTTGTCTTCGCCGCTGGCTACGATCAATATTTTCTTCGCCTGCATAATGGTCTTGATCCCCATGGTGTATGCCTGCTTCGGGACATCCTCCGCCGATGCGAAGAATCTCTTGTTGGCTTCGATCGTAGACTCTGTCAGGTTCACACAATGTACCTGCTTGTCAAAACTCTCTCCCGGTTCGTTGAAGCCGATGTGCCCGTTATGTCCAATTCCCAAAAGCTGCAGGTCCACGCCGCCCAGTGACTGGATCAGTTCCGTATATCTACGGCATTCTTTCTCCGAATCCGGTTCCATTCCGTTTGGCAGATGTGTATTTTCCACCGGGATATTCACATGGTCAAACAGATTCTGGTGCATAAAATAGTAATAACTCTGATCGTTTTCCCGGCTCAGGCCTTTATATTCATCCAGGTTCACCGTCATAACCTCAGAAAAGTCCAGATCTCCCTTGCGGAACCATTCCACCAGCTGTTTATACAGGCCGATGGGAGTGGATCCCGTAGCCAGTCCGAGAACACAGTTTGGTTTCATAATAACCTGTGCCGATACGATATTTGCAGCCTTTCTGCTCATATCTGCATAATCTTTCGCTTTGTATATTCTCATGAATCTCTCACTCCATTTCGCATATTTTACTACGGACATTCAGTACCATGGACGGTGCCACACTGAGTTCATCAATTCCCATCTGTACAAATCGTGTGGTCAGTGTCGTATCCGCTCCCAGCTCTCCGCAGATGCCGACCCATTTTCCATGCTTATGTGCCCCATCAACAGTCATCTGTATCATACGCAGGACTGCCTCATGATGTGGATTATAGAATCTGTCCAATCTGTTGTTCTGCCTGTCGATAGCCAACGTATACTGTGTCAGATCATTCGTGCCGATACTGAAGAAATCCACATGCTCCGCCAGCTCCTCACTCATCATGACAGCCGCAGGAGTCTCGATCATAATTCCTTGTTCCGGAATTACATAAGGAAGCTTTTCTTCCTCCAGCTCCTTAGCCACCTCAGCCACGATTTTCTGAATATCCAGCACTTCCTCCACGGAAATGATCATCGGATACATAATAGCCAATGTTCCGTATTTTGCCGCCCTGAGAAGTGCTCTCAGCTGTGTCTTGAAGATCTCCGGCTGCTCCAGACAGATCCGGATCGCACGGTATCCCATGGCAGGATTATCTTCCTTGCCCAGTCCGAGGTAATCTACATTTTTGTCCGCACCGATATCAAGGGTACGGATGATGACCTTTTTCCCTGCCATCATCTGCAGTACCTGACGGTAAGCATTGAACTGTTCTGTCTCATCCGGAAGAGAATCCCTTCCGAGATATAAGAATTCACTGCGGAACAGGCCAATTCCCTCCGCATCATTCTCCAGTACATATGCCACATCCGATACGCTGCCGATATTTGCATATACATTGACCTTGCGTCCGCTCTTTGTCACGGATTCACGTCCCTTGTATTCTGCCAGCAGGCTTCTTAGTCTCTGTTCCGTCTGCTGTGCCGCTTCTGCCTGCCGGATCTGCTCTTCCTCCGGATCCAGGTAAAATACTGCTTCTCTGCCGTCCACAATAGCGCGAGTTCCATTATGGATTTTCTCCAGTTCCAATGGTACCCCTATCAGTGCCGGAATATTCATCATACGTGCCAGGATCGCAGTATGGGAGTTCGTCGAGCCATGTACTGTGACAAAGGCCAGAATCTTACTCTTATCCATCTGTACCGTCTCACTGGGAGTCAGATCATCTGCCACAATGATCGATGGCTCCATGGTACTCCAGTCAATCTGCTCCTCCCCGGACAGATTGCGGACGAGCCGGTTGGAGATATCCCTGACATCCGCAGAGCGGGCCTGCATATATTCATCATCCATGTTGGCGAACATCTCTGCAAAATTATCACCGGTCACTGCCACCGCATACTCTGCATTCACTTCTTCGTTCTGAATCATGCTGTGAATGGCATCCTGATAATCGTCATCCTCGAGCATCATCTGATGCACCTCGAAAATGGCTGCATTGACTTCTCCGACCTCCTGCAGAGCCTTCTCGTATAACTGCGCCAGCTGCGTCATCGTACGTTCCTTAGCCGCATCCAGCCGTTTCAGTTCTTCCTCTGTGTTGTCGATATGGATCCTCTTAACGAGACTGTCCTTTTTCCTCAAAACACTGACAGGTCCGATCGCTGTTCCCTTATATACGGATTTTCCAATATATTTTTCCATTTTCTACCTTCCAAACTCTGTCGTGCAGGTCTTCTCCTAGAGGTTCTCACGGAAAAACTTCTGAAGCTCTGCGGCGGCGGTATCTTCATCCGCTCCTTCTATCGTGACTTCCACGTTGTCTCCGTGCTTCACGCCCATTCCCATGATCGCCATCAGCTTGCTTGCTGCAGCTGATTTCCCCTTACAGGAAAGTGTCACTGTACTCTGATACTTTTTCGCTTCCTTGGCGAGCAGTCCCGCAGGACGTGCATGCAGACCGATTTCATCCTTAATGATATAGCTGAACTGTTTCATCGGCAACATTCCTCCTTATTTTATATTTCTTGCTTTAAATATGTAGCATGTTGTACATACTTTTCGTTCATCTGGCTGATTACATATACATATTACCCATCTTTTTATTGTTTGTCCTGTCTCTTATACACATCTCCGAGCCCAC
>ENA-OYWS01000397-OYWS01000397.1-human-gut-metagenome-genome-assembly--contig:-NODE-397-length-21255-cov-6.555566_pt1 | contig 21255 bp, 19 predicted proteins | sample MGYA00244813_ERZ653402 | MGnify/ENA primary metagenome ERZ653402 (study PRJEB26926, sample SAMN06165021) | human gut metagenome | biome: ENVO:00009003; feature: ENVO:2100002; material: ENVO:00002003...
AAACTTGAGCGATATTTTTTTGACGTGTATATACTAGCATCGCGGATACGCTTACCATTCTAGAGATTTGAAAACCGCAAAACGAGCGTTTTCGCTGCTGTTCTTCACTCTAAAATCATAAAAATTGAGACTTTTCGATGTAAAACGATAGGTTTTGCATTGTATTTCCTATCACTTTACCCTGTAATTCGATAGACTTTACACGGTAAAACCTATGCTTTTACTGGGTTAAGTCTATCGAAAAGTTTGATTTCTCCTAAGCTAAAATTGCACACTTTCGCAATTATCGCCACAACACTTTGTAAGCCAAACGCTTACAACTGCACGCTCAAAACTCACGAAAAATGCACAAAGGATTTTGTTTTTGATTTTTCGCGAGTTATGAGCGGTTTAAAACTGCAAATATCGTTTGGGCAAAAACCGTGCCAAAACCAATTAAAGGTACTTCTCCACGAAGCCCACCACCCTGCGCGCGTACTCCTCTTTATAGTCGGCATACGCATCGGCGTGCTTGCTGCCGTGCGCTATCCAGAGCGCCTTGGGCTGCGGCTTCGCCTCATAGAGCGGATAGACCATCCATGTAGGCACGAACGTGTCGTTGTCGCCATGAATGAAAAGCATCGGCTTCTGGCACTTCGCCACCTGCTTCAGCGGCGACGCCTCGTTGAAGCCCCAGCCGTATTTCGCCTTTACGACCCACGACGCCGTGTACATCAACGGGAAGTCGGGCAGCGAGAAGCGCGCCGAAATCTCGTTCGAGAACTCGTCCCACACGCTCGTATAGCCACAGTCCTCCACAAAGCACTTCACGTACCGAGGCGTCTGCTCACCGCTGACGCACATCGTCGTGGCAGCGCCCATCGATATGCCGTGAACCACAAGGCGCAGCGAGTCGGCAGTCGTGCCGAACATCTCTGGCGCAAGGCTTATCCAGTGGAGCACGTCGAGACGGTCTTTCCATCCCATCTGTATCGCCTCGCCGTCACTCTGCCCGTGCGCATAGAGGTCGGGCAGCAGCACGTTGGCGTTCATCTCGCGGTTGTAGATGCGCGCTATTGGCAGCATGCTTGTAGCTTTGTCGCCGTAGCCATGCACGAGCACAGCGGTGCGTCCCTCGGCACGCGGCGAACGCACGTAGAGGGCGTGGGCGCGCTTGCCGGTCTGCGGCATCACTACGAACGTGTCGCGCAGGGCGCCGGCGGCTCGCAGGCTGTCGAGCCACGGCTTCACCTCGGGGAAGCGCTTCTCTATCTTCGACATATCCGAGTCGCGGTCGCGCTGAACACTCACAAGGGCGTAGTCGACGAGGTAGAACGAGGCTGCCGTGATTATGGCAAGGAAGAGCGCAAAGGTGGCGCCAAGGGTGACGAATAACTTTTTATGTTTCATACTATCTATATATAGGAGGCTACTTGAGATACGGCTTCAGCACATCCACCCATTTCTGGTATCCCTTGCCGAGCAGGTGCAGTCCGTCGTTGGTGTACTTTGGGTTCATCACATCGGTAGAAGGTGTGACAAGCGACTTGTACACGTCGATGTAAGTAACGCCATGGCGTGCGGCTACAGCCTTTATCTTCGCGTTGAGCGCAGCGATGTCCTTCTGGCGGTTCATGTGACCCAAGAACTTGTTGAACTTCGGGTTCACCGGGAACACGCTCTGCACGTAGAGCTTCGTCTTGGGCGACTCGCGCTTCACGCGCTCCACAATCTTCTCCACGTTCTTCGCCACCTCGTCAACGCTCTTGCCGCGCGAAAGGTCGTTGGTACCGATGAGCAGGAATATCTTCGAGGGCTTACCCTTCGTGATGGTGCTCAGACGGTCGAGCACGCCCTGGGTGGTATCGCCGCTGATGCCGCGGTTCTTGGCGTGCGGATTGCCCAACAGCTCCGCCCACTCGCCGCCGTTGGTGATGCTGTTGCCGAGGAAGATGATGTCGCTCTTGCTCGTAGGCAACACTTCGAAGAGAGTGGCTCGCTGATAATAGAATGTGGAGTGCTTCTGCTCCTGAGCCTGCATCGTGCATACGCAGAACAGACTCAACATGATTAATAGTTTCTTCATAGTTCGTTATTTGTTTTAGCGCCGCATCAACCGGGATGCGGCAATGGTTTTTAAACATTTTCTTAACCCGTTTGACAAAAGTACGAATAAAAAACGAAAGGAGCTATTATTTTTTGCATCCTTTTGCACAAAAAACACAAAAACGAATAAGGCTTATTCGGCAAAAAATACTTAACTTTGCAAGCGTTAAATCAAAGTGTAACTAATATATGGACGACTATCACGCGGAAAACCCGAATTTGTAATGCAGGAGGACGCTCTCACGATGCGGTCTCCCAAGCATTGTTTAACCCAAGGAGACAGCTTTTATGAGAACATACTGGAACACCAATTCTACCCTCAAACAAATTGAAGAGTGGCAGCCGAACTGCTGGATACAAGTTACATGTCCAACAGAAGAAGACCAGCAATTGCTGGAAGACAAGTTCAACATACCCGATTATTTCCTTTCCGACATCAGCGATACCGACGAACGTGCGCGTTACGAGTACGATGATGGCTGGATGCTTATCATCCTCCGTATTCCGTACGTGAAGGAGATACGCTCGCGCACACCGTACACCACCGTGCCGCTCGGCATCATTCACAAGCGCGACGTCACCATCACCGTATGCTACTACGAGACGAACATGATGATCGACTTCGTGTCTTATCACCAGAAGCGCGGCGAGGGATTCACCGACTATGTTGACATGACATTCCGCCTTTTCCTTTCTTCTGCCGTGTGGTATCTGAAGCGTCTGAAGCAGATAAACACGCTCATCGAGAAGGCGAAGCACAATCTCGACCATAACGTGAACAACGAATCGCTTATCGCTCTCTCGCGTCTGCAGGACTCGCTCACCTACTTTGTCACCTCTATCCGCGGCAACGAAACCTTGCTCGCGAAGCTGAAGTTCAAGCTGCAAGTGGACGAGTTGGACGCCGACCTCATCGAGGACGTAAACATCGAGATGTCGCAGGCTCGCGAAACGACCAATATCTACTCGGACATTCTCGAGTCGACGATGGACACCTACTCGTCTATCATCAACAACAACATGAACACCGTGATGCGTACGCTCACCTCCGTGTCTATCATCATGATGTTGCCGACGCTCATCTCCTCGTTCTTCGGCATGAACCTCATAAACGGACTCGAGGAATACCGCTTCGGCTTCATCGTGGCGATAATCATATCGGTTATTATCTCCGCACTTTCATGGATTATACTGCGCCATAAGCGACTGCTTTAAAGCAAAATGCAAAAATAAATTGCGTTTTTTGTCGCTATTCAAAATATTTTATTTAAGTTTGCAGTCTATAATAAATAATGTGAGGATGTTGGCTCCGCGCCACATTCGTGTGAATTACCCTTATCATAAACTTAAAACAGTTAAATGATGGACTCTCAAGAAAACGCCCTGTTGCAAGGTGCACAAGAAGAGCAGAACGTAGAGCAGACAGCTGCCGACGTTCAGCCAGTAGAGAACACTAAAGTCTACAAAACCAAACAAGAAGTCGTTGAACGCCTTAAGGAAATCGCCGCAAGCGACGAGGCTCCTGTCAAGGACGAAATCGACCTTTTGAAGACGGTATTCTACAAACTCCACATCGCAGAGCGTGAAGCACGCCTGAAGGAATACATCGACGGCGGCGGAAACCCTGAAACCTATCAGGTGGTACCCGACCAGGACGAGGAGACTTTCAAGGCTCAAATGGCTGTAATACGCGAGAAACGCGCACAAATCATGCAGCAGCAGGAGGCCGAAAAGCAGGCCAACCTGGAGAAGAAACTCGAAATCATTGAGAAAATAAAGGCCATGGCTACATCGCCCGACGAGGCAGGCAAGTCGTATAACGAGTTCAAGGAGCTGCAGCAGCAGTGGAAGGACATCAAGAACGTGCCGGCTGACAAGGCTAACGAGCTTTGGCGCAACTATCAGTTATATGTAGAGCAGTTCTACGACCTGCTCAAGCTCAACTCTGAGGCTCGCGAATACGACTTCAAGAAGAACCTCGAGATGAAGACCAAGCTCTGCGAGGCTGCAGAGAAGCTCGCCGACGAGGAGGACGTCATCAGCGCGTTCCACCAGTTGCAGGAGCTGCACCAGCAGTATCGCGAGATAGGTCCGGTCGCAAAGGAACTGCGCGAGGAGGTATGGGCACGCTTCAAGGCTGCGTCTACCGTAATCAACAAGCGCCACCAGCAGCACTTCGAGGACCTTCGCGCTAAGGAGGAGGAGAATCTGGCTCGCAAGACCGCTCTCTGCGAGAAGGTAGAGGAGCTCGGCAAGGCTGAGAACAAGGGCGCTGCCGACTGGGAGAAGCGCTCTAAGGAGATTATCGACATTCAGAACGAGTGGAAGACTATCGGCTTCGCTCCGCAGAAGATGAACGTGAAGATATTCGAGCGTTTCCGCGCTGCCTGCGACGACTTCTTCGGACGCAAGGCCGAATACTTCAAGGCGCTCAAGGTCACATTCTCTGAGAACATCGAGAAGAAGAAGGCACTCGTAGAGAAGGCGCAGGCGCTTGCCGACAGCACCGACTGGAAGGCTACAAGCGACAAGCTCATCGCGCTGCAGAAGGAATGGAAGACCGTAGGCATGGTTCCGAAGAAGCTCGGCGACCAGCTCTGGCAGGAGTTCCTCGGCGCATGCAACAAGTTCTTCGAGGCTCGCAACGCAGCCGGCGCAGGACAGCGCAACGAGGAGCACGCCAACCTCGAGAAGAAGAAGGGCATCATCGAGCAGCTTAAGGCGCTCGCAGAGAATGCTGCTGAGGCAACGAAGGAGAAGGTGCAGGCGCTCACAGAGGAATACAACAAGGTGGGACACGTGCCCTACAAGGAGAAGGACAAGCTCTACGAGGCTTATCACGAAGTGCTCGACCGCATCTACAAGGAGCTGAACATCTCTACAAAGCGCCGCCGTCTGAACGACTTCAAGGCTAACATCAAGAACGTGGCAAAGCGTGGCGAAGAGGCTCTCGACAACGAGCGCGGACGTCTGGCTCGCCGCTTCGAGCAGCTCAAGCAGGAGATTCAGACCTATGAGAACAACCTCGGTTTCCTCAACGCAAGCTCTAAGAAGGGCAACAGCCTCATCGACGAGATGAACCGCAAGGTGCAGCACCTGCGCGACGACCTCGAACTGGTTCGCCAGAAGATTAAGGCTATCGACGAGGAGAACAAGTAAAGATTAGTTAGGGAGGCTTAAGAAGGCTTAGAAAGGCTTAAGAAGGCCTAGAAAGGCTTAAATGCTTAAGAAGGCTTAGAAAGGCTTAGCCCCAACAAACAATAACCAAAAAAGGAGTCAACGATTGTTGACTCCTTTTTTGGTTTATCAGCGTAAGCGGAAATCCCCGCTTTTTATTTCTTCATATCCCTATCCACCATTGCCGCGACGCACGAGTCCGACCACACATTCTCTGCGGTCTCAATCATGTCGAGCACGGTGAAGACGGGCAGGATAATACCCAATATAGCCACCGGCGCACCCACGCCCGACATCAGCGAGAGCGTGAGGAAGAAGCAACCCATAGGCACTCCGGCGTTGCCGATGGCAGCCACAACCGAGATGAAAAGCCAGAGCAGCATCACGGGCAGCGAGAGTTCGATGCCGCCGTTCTGCATCACGAAGAGCGACGTCACGAAGATGAACGCCGCGCAGCCGTTCATGTTGATGGTTGTGCAGATAGGTAGCACGAAGCGCGCCACCTTGCTGTCGACGCCGAGGCGCTCCTCCGATGTCTGTATCGTGACGGGAAGCGTGGCAGCCGAACTCTTGGTGAACAGAGCCATGAGCACAGCCGGCATCATGCGGCGCATTACGTGTATGGGATTGAGTCCGCGCGCCATGAGGAACAGCGGCAGCACAACGAAGAACTGCAGCAGATTGCCACTCAATATCACGGCTACGTACTTGCCTACAGAGGCTACGACCGTGCCAGCCGACACCTCAGCCGAGAGTTGCGCGGCGAACGCCACGATGCCTACGGGCAGCACGGTGATGAGCCAACGAATGAGTCGCGACACGACGTCCTGCAACGCAGATAGTCCGCGCATGAGCAACTGCTTGTTATCGCCTTCGGGCATCTTGGCAAGCGCCAGTCCGACGGCAACGGCAATGAGCAGCACCGAGAGCACGTTGCCCTCGATGAACGGACGCAGGAAGTTGTCGGGCACGATGCCAATCATGTATTTCAGGTACGATCCGTCGGCTACTTCCGCAGGCACGGCATCGCCCAAAGTGCTGTTACGCACCATGTCGATGGGCAGATTATCGGGCGAAATGATGATGTAAAGCACCATTCCGACGGCGGCTGCCGCCACGGTTGTGAGCAGCGTGTAGCTGATGGTATGGCGGAAGATGCGACGTGTCTCGCGCTGCATGCCGAAGGTGGCGAGCGTTGTGGTGACGGCGAGTGCGATGGTTGGCACGGCTATAAACTGAAAGAGTCGTGTGAAGATGGTAGCCACGAAGTTAGCCGCCGTGTTCACCCACTCCACGCCGAGCAGTCCGAGGCACGAGCCCACGACGAGCGCTCCTATCCACAGCCAGAAGTTCTGTCCTCCGCCGCAGCAAGTGTGTTTTGTTTCTGTTTTTTTCATTATAATCTTTAAAAGAAGGGTTATTAAACGGTTTTCTTATTTCAACGCTTCGCCTTGAAGAACTCGGTCATAAGCGTTCGACATTCTTCCTCCAGAACGCCGCTCACCACCTCGCACTTCGGGTGCAGCGCCTTTGGAGCGAACATGCGGAAACCGCGTTTCTCGTCGCTCGCGCCGTAAACCACGCGTCGCACCTGCGCCCAGCCCAATGCTCCGGCGCACATTATGCACGGCTCTACGGTGACGTAGAGCGTGCAGTCGGCGAGATATTTGCCGCCGAGCTGGTTTGCAGCCGACGTTATAGCCTGCATCTCGGCGTGCGCCGTAACGTCGCCGAGCGTCTCCGTGAGGTTGTGTGCTCGCGCAATGATGCGGTCGCCCGCCACGATGACGGCGCCCACGGGTATCTCTCCCTCGTCGCGCGCAGCCTCTGCCTCCACTAAAGCGCGGCGCATAAACTGCTCGTCTTTATTCTGTTGTTCGGTCTTGTCCATGTCGTTTTATGTCTTCAAGTGGATACCTAATAAGTACATCGTAGATACTAAGTCACTGAAAAAGTGAATACAAAGATAATGCAAAAGAAAGACAACACAAAATAAGCGTACTTATTTTTTATAATATAAGTACCACTACCGCATACCAACCTACTTACTTTCAACAAATTTAGCGATTCTAACGCTTACTTCATACAACAGGTATAAAGGAATCGTTACCAACATAAGTGTCATCAAATCAGGAGGTGTTATAATTGCAGCAACAATCATAATAACGATTAAGGCATGTTTCCTATACTTTGCCAAAAGTTGAGAAGATATAAATCCCATTTTTGCCAAGAAGAACATGATGACTGGCAATTGAAACACAACGCCCATAACAAATGTCAGAGTTGTAAATGTTTCTATGTACGAATCCAACGTTATTGTACTACGAATTGTTTCAGAAACACTGTAAGTTCCTAAGAAACGGAACGATATTGGAAATAATACATAGTAGCTCATAAGGACTCCAACTATGAACAACAAGTATATTACAATTGCTACGCTTACCGAATACTTCTTTTCGTTTTCGTAAAGAGCAGGCGACACAAATCTGAATAGTTCATAAAGAATGTAAGGTGAAGCCCCTAACAGACCCAAATAGACAGATGTTGTGACGTGGGTCATAAACTGACTGGACAAGTCCGTTGCTATCAAATCGACATGAAATTTCTCAAAATGAAAATTATACCCACATAAAGAAGCGGCATTTTCAATAAGTGTATATGTAGTAAAGCTGTATTCACTCGGGGCTAACAATATCCTCCAAATTGTTTCTTTGCAAATAAAAACGATTATAGAGAGCGTACCAGCAACTACTATAATACGAAATAACATTCGACGAAACACTTCTAAATGTCCGCCGAATGTCATTAAGTTTGCATCGTTTTCTTTAGTCATTTTTCAATTCATCTTTTGATGGATTCTCTTCTGACTCCTTCTTTTCGACTTCTCCATTATTATGATTTTCATCGGTTTCTTTGGCATCATTGACTCCCTTTTTGAACTCACGGACACCTTCTCCTAAGCCTCGCATCATTTCTGGTAATTTCTTACCGCCAAACAAGAGCAGAGCAATACCACCAATGAGCAATAACTCTGTTGTGCCGATGAATAGCAATTGATTTACAAATAAAAAGTGTACCATAGCATTACTCCTTTACTAAATAAATTTCACACGTATCAAAATTGATTTCCCAGTTACCACCTTCGATACCTTCCCATTGGTATTTGGCACTCATTCTGTCCCACCATGCTTGAAAGCGCATACCTGTCTCGCCAAGATCACTCACAAGTTTCTCATACAATTCTGTATTGTCCGCCGTCAGTATCTTTGCCAATTCGTTTAAGCCATTACGGCGTTCAAAGAGCTGTTGAATCTCGCCCTTCTCTTCTTCTGTAACTTTTCCTACTACTTTTAATCTTGTCATAGTAATTTTATCTTTTTAAATAATATAGCATACATTGGCTATTCCCATTCCTTTCTAACATCAAAAGGATCAAGATAAGTTATTTCCTGTATTTCTTTTTGGTCAGGTAGGAAGGTGCCATGTTGCCGAATGGAATTCAACAACTCACGACTTGCATTTCTTTCTAAATGCGCCATAACGCATTGTTCATGACTCGGTGTATTCACCTCAAAGGTCGTCTTCCGATTCAGCCATACACATCGTTTGCATTGGTAAGCGTCGCAATGACGACACAATGGAGCATGGTCAAGTTTATATAGTTGGGTATTCTTGATATCCAGTCCATTTTCCAAATCACCAATTGGAGTGTTCAAGTTTCCTATTTCATCCTCTTCTTTCACTACATAGAATGCAGGACACACATAAAATTTGCCATTGGGGGCTAATGTTATACTTGTATCTCCCGCTCCACAATTGTTCATCTTGTTTAGCATCATACGGTCGGTCAGAAGATTTAATTGAATAGTAGAACCTTCGACATACAAAGCCTCTATACTTTTCGACAATATTTGAAGCGTCTTTGAATACGTTTTGAAGTCATCTTCAGTAAAGGATTCAACATCTGTTATAACGATATTTAAGCGTCTTATCTTTCTAAGCAATGGTATGATGTTGTCTATCTCTGCAAACAAATCGCAACGCTTCGTTCTGATAACATACGAAACCTCATCAATAGAATAGTCGACAAAGCCTTTTGCTTCTGTTATACTATTGAAAACAACAACATCTGCGTCATCAGCCACTTTTGCAGGTTTTATTTTTATATGGTCGGTACTGTCAATTATCTCCTCGTAGTTTGGTAGTAATGGATAGTCTGGATACACAAACTGAATACTCATATTTTCTTTCATTGCATACACAATTGCAGACTTCAGAGTCTCCAATGGCATTAAGCGTCTTCTGTTCTTCTTATTTTGATAATGACAGAACGAAACCGATGTGTCATCGAGCAATATGACAATGTATTGTATCATTCCTTGCCTCCTTCCTTTTCCAATTTATGGTAAAGCTTATTCCAATAATAATTGTTAGCTCTTACTCTTGCTTTGTGCATCTTGCATATTGCCGTAGCACGTTGGAATATCGTTGGTGTTTCTGCTGCGTCATAGTTCTCACCTTGACACCAAGCACATCCCTCTGCAACCTCGCAATCAATACATTCTTGTGTAGATTGTGTGCATCTATCCAAAGTCAAGAATGGACGCAACTTGTTTTTATCAATGCCATTATGAATGTTTCCGATGATCCAAGCCTTTTTATTACGAAGTGAGTATTGTGCAAAGCGAGTACATGGATAGAAGTTACCTTGTGCGTCTATTGCCAACATCTTTCCAGCTCCACACCAATTCCCATTCTGTAATTCACAATCCAAAGGCTTTCCAATATTCTCGTTGAAGAAAGAACATGCGTAATCCTTATAATATTCCTTGTCCATTATTGTGTCAGCAAGACTTGTCAATTGGTATTCAAAGAGTTTGTCGTCACCTTCACTCCATACATCCTCAAATACGCAATTAATATTTACCTCATGAATACCGAGACTATACAGATGCAAGACACTCTCCTTTATATAGGGAATATCGTTACTACTGATAGTCACCTTAGTACTGGCTTTTGGAAATTGCTTTAACCATAAGGGAATATTCCTTACCACATCATCGTATGAACCTTTTTCCTCTTCTGCTTTTGGCATGATTCCATGCTCCATATCCTTGGTTTTCCAAATGCGATTAAGGTTGTGTTTCCGCTTTGTGCCATCAATTGTTATACCGATTGATAGATGGTCGCGATTCTTTTCAATAAATCTCTGAACATTCTCTGTTCCATAATTGATGCCATTGGTAGAGAAAGAAAGGCGATAAGAATTGAACCAATGATGACTTCTACGAAACATCTCAGTTTTGAGATAATCACAGATTTTGTCAATCAAATCTATCTCTAAGAAAGGTTCGCCGCCGATAAAATCCCACACGACACTTTCTTCCTTCATGTCATCCTCGTGACTGAGGATATAGTCAATAGCAGCCTTTGCTACCTCCCAAGACATACGCTCTTTCGAGTTCTTTCCAACGAGGTAGCAATACTTACATGCTAATTGGCAGTCCTTCGTGACAATAAACGTTATGGTTTTTGCCATTCCAGACTGCCAAATTTGTTCATTGTTCTTCATCAAGTAATCTGATTAAAAACTGTTCATACTTGAACATCCACCGCTACAACGGCCTTGGCAAGATCCCTTACATGTGTTTTGGCAGCTATAGGAACAAGCACCGCCACATGAGCCACTACAACCTCCATAGCAATTACCACGACAAGAGTTGCTGCAACTATAGCTGCAACTATAATTGCAATCCATCGCCTCTTCTGCGGCTTTAACGACACCTGGCGCACCAGCTAAAGCTATAGCACCAAGTATTGGCAGTGCACCTTTTGCTGCTTTTTTGAAGAACTCTCTTCTTGACTGGAGTTCCTCATTCTTTTCATTCTTTTTCATAATAAATTGAATTTAATTAAACCATATGCCTTTCGGCGTTATTTGATAAACTTGATAAAATCAGTTGGAATATAAGCTGTTGCGACTAAGCATAGCCCTGATATTTCCACAACGACACGTTGCTGTCCTGCAATACGAGCTACACGACCTGTTACTCCCTTAAATTCTCCATCAATCACCTTTACTATGTCACCACTTTTATAGTGGCATTGTTCCGCGGACACCATCCGTACATGCTCACTGTCTGTACTTGTAGCTTTGATAAAGTTCGTCATTGATGTAAATGGAATGGTAAGAGGGGGATGTTTGCCATTGTCCTCCAATGGTTTTGTCTTATCAAGATAAAATTTTAAAACAGAGGTTTCTTCTCCCTTTTTCTTGATAATGGAGTTTACGGCCTCCCTTGTAGCATATACAAAAAAGAGATTGGGAAGAAGAGGCTGTAACATTCGCTTCTTCTTCCCAATCTCTTTCTTAATAACATAATGCATAGGCATATATGACTGCACATTGGCTGTAGATATGATGTCGCAAGCTTTCTCTGTTCTGTTGTAAATCACTCGCAATACGAACCACTCGTGATTTGCCTTTTGCACATAGCCCGAGGACACCCCAGTTTGTGAGCGTTGAGCTTCGGGGAGGACGTTGGAGGTAAGTCCAACGTGAGTAGATCTGCTTCGACCTCTGGGGGTATGCGCATTAAGCAATGCGTTCATATCGTTTCTTATGTCAGGCGTTAAGTCCGCAATTATTGACACAAAAAGACGTGGAATCGTCCTGTTGTCCATTCCACGAGTCGAGGCTCTTGCATTGCCTATTGTTGTCGAACAGACAACGTTAGAGCCCACGCCGATATGAAAATCATTACCGTTAAGAGACCTATATAATACATTTGATTGCATCCAAAAGGGTACAATCCATGCTTACAAGGTCTCCACGGGGATTGATATAATCACACCCGGGACATCTACCGTTGACCATATTCGAGACAACAATTATGAATTTGCAAGATTCGACTCGTCTCAAACACAGCGTCAGATAAACGCCTTCTATATGTCTTGGCTCTCTTCCCACCCATTGCCCGCTTATTACCGAGAAAGTTGTTTGGACTTCTCTGTTTTCAGCTCGGCGTTGGCTGTCTGCTTATCAACATTGAGCGAACCCAATTTGACTTGAGAGCCACTGCAAATTTAATGATATTTTATCATAACAAGCAAGGTTTACACGAAAAATCTGTCAATACCATTCAATTTTAACATTCAAACGACTATTATTGCCATGTCTGGAAGTATAAAGAGGCTTTGCTCCTTAACGTGGTAGAGGTCGAATTAAACAAAAACAAGCATACTTGCTTTGTCGTCTCTCCAAATAGCTGTAACTTTGCCAGCAAAACGAACAGCATGGCAAAGCATAACAACACGGGCAAATGGGGCGAGGACCTGGCTGCCGACTATCTGCGCGAGAAGGGCTACGAAATAATCGAGCGCGACTGGCGCGACGGACACCGTGACATTGATATCATCGCGCGGTCGCCCGACTTGCGCACTATCGTGTTCGTGGAGGTGAAGACGCGAGCTACGGATCTCATTACAAAGCCCGAGGAGGCTGTAGACCGAAGGAAGATTCGCAACATCGGCATGGCGGCTAACACGTACGTGAAGATGCTGAACGTGCTCGACGAACTGCGCTTCGACGTCGTTTCGGTCATCGGCGGAACGAAAGAGACGGCGCAGGTGGAGCACATCGTCGATGCGTTTAACCCGTGCATGGCGTTTTGAATTGTGAATTTTGAGTTGTGAATTTTGAATTGTCGGCTCCGCCGATGTTGATTTATTCAATTTTGAATTTATAACTCAAAACTCTACAACTCAAAATGCGCGCAGCGCACAACTCACAACTCAAAATTCAAAATTCAAAACTCTAAAATGATAATACTGAAACTCACGGAGACGGCGTCTACGAACGACGTGCTTCTCGCCCACCCTGCCCCGCCAAACGGCGAGATAGTTGTGGCGGTGGCTGAATATCAGACGGCAGGACGCGGACAAGCCGGCAACTCGTGGGAGAGCGAGCGCGGCAAGAACCTGCTGTTCTCCATACTCACCTGTCCGCAAAACATAGCCATAGCCGACCAATACGTGCTGTCGATGGCTGGGGCACTGGCGCTGAAGGCTGCGCTCGACCGCTACACCGACCACATCACGCTGAAATGGCCCAACGACATCTACTGGCGCGACCGCAAGATAAGCGGAACGCTCATCGAAACCACCGTGAAGGGAAAACGCATAGACCGCTGCGTGTACGGCATCGGACTGAACGTGAACCAGCGCGAGTTTCGCAGCAATGCGCCCAATCCCGTGTCGCTATATAATATAATAGGTAGGGAGACGCCGCTCGAGGAAATGCTCGACGCCGTGCTCCGCAGCTTCGAGCTCTACTACCGGCGCGCTGTGGAGGGCGACCGTGACGGCATCTGCGCCGAATACAACGCCGCTCTGTTCCGCCGCGAGGGCATGCACGCCTACGAAGACTGCGCTACGGGCGAACGCTTCGAGGCACGCATCAGCCGCGTGGCGCCCAACGGACGCCTTCATCTCACCGACACGCAAGGACTGGAACGCACGTATTGGATGAAGGAAGTGAGGTTTATAGTCTAATGGTTTGGCTACATCACAAAAAAGCAGTACATTTGCATCACAAGGGGTGCACATAAGGGGGTGCACATAAGGGGGTGCACTTGTCTCAAGTGCACCAACCAAGCAAAAAGTGCACCAACCAAAGAATAGCACCAACAGCTCTGTTGGTGCAGCTGAGACAGCTGCACCCCCTAAGGTGCACCAACCAAGCAGAGAACACCCCAACAATAACAAATAAAAACAAACCAAACATACAACATGGCAAAGTTCAAGAGAATTCTCCTCAAGCTCAGCGGCGAGAGCCTCATGGGCAAACAGAGCTTCGGTATCGACCCGGTACGTCTGGGCGAATACGCAGAGCAGATTAAGGAAGTGCACGAAATGGGCGTGCAGATAGGTATTGTAATCGGCGGTGGCAACATCTTCCGCGGACTCAGCGGCGCATCGAAAGGCTTCGACCGCGTGAAGGGCGACCAGATGGGCATGTGTGCTACCGTCATCAACTCGCTCGCACTCAGCTCGGCGCTCGGCGCACTGGGCGTGAAGACTAAGGTGCTCACAGCGATACGCATGGAGCCTATCGGCGAGTTCTACTCTAAGTGGAAGGCTATCGAGGCAATGGAGGCAGGATATGTCTGCATCTTCTCTGCCGGCACCGGCTCACCCTACTTCACCACCGACACCGGCTCGTCGCTCCGTGGCATCGAGATTGAGGCTGACGTGATGCTCAAGGGCACACGCGTCGACGGCATCTACACTGCCGACCCCGAAAAGGACCCGACCGCTACGAAGTTCGCGGACATCACTTACGACGAAATCTACACACGCGGCTTAAAGGTGATGGACCTCACAGCTACAACAATGTGCAAGGAGAACAACCTGCCTATCTACGTGTTCAACATGGACATCGTAGGCAACCTGAAGAAGGTGATGCAGGGCGAGGAAATCGGCACATTGGTACACAACTAATCATCAGGGGGTGCACTTGTCTCAAGTGCACCAACCGTTTTTTCTTGCTATGTAGGTGTAGATGAGACATCTGCACCCCATGAAAACGTATAAATACAGAAAGATGAATATTTCTTTACGCAAATCATTATTCGCAATAGCCCTCTTCTCGTTCGTCGGCGCCTTTGCGCAAGGCCCCAACAACAGCGGCACCTACTACAGCGCTGCCGACGGCAAGAAGGGAAAGGCTCTCAAGACAGCATTATCGAAGATTATCGGCAACCCAGACGTTACGTCCTACAAAGGACTCATCTCGGCTTATCAGAAGACCGACCGTCGCGACGACGGAAAGGTGTGGGATATGTATTCTTGCACGACTAACTACAACTTCAGCGACAACACTGGCAACTATAAGAAAGAGGGCGACATGTACAACCGCGAGCACTCTTTCCCGAAAAGTTGGTTCAATGAGGGACAACCTATGTACAGCGACATTGTTCACGTAGTGCCGTGCGACGGATACGTAAATAACCGACGTGGCAACAATCCGTTCGGCGAGACTAACGGCGACAAGTACAAGTCAAACAAGGGTTTCAGCAAACTCGGTAAGTCGACAACTCCCGGCTACACGGGCACCGTGTTCGAGCCGAACGACATCTACAAGGGCGACTTCGCACGCATCTATCTCTACATGGCTACATGCTACGAGAGCAAGATAAGCAGTTGGTCGAGCCCAATGCTCGCCGGCAACTCCTATCCTGCTTACAAGGAGTGGGCGCTCAACCTGCTGCTGAAGTGGGCTGAGCAGGACCCCGTGAGCGAGAAGGAGATTAACCGCAACACGGCTGCCTACGGCGTGCAGAAGAACCGCAACCCGTTCGTCGACTATCCTGGTCTGGAGCGTTACATCTGGGGCGACATGCAGAACGTACCGTTCAGCTACGATAACTACCAGAACCCAACGTCGATCATCACCGTCAACGCACCCACCACTCCGCGCCCGGTACGCATCTACACCATCAGCGGCACACTCGTGCGCACTACCAACGATGCAGACCGCGCCCTCGACGGACTCAACAAGGGCATTTACATCGTAAACGGAAAGAAGTACGTTGTGCAGTAGAGCCTTTAAAAGTAAAAGAGTAAAAAAGTAAAAGCGGCTGCTGGAAATGTTTCGTTTCCTGCAGCCGCTTTTTCGTATGCCTTCGCAGATAACCTACACCTTAAAACGCCCACTTTACAGCCCACAGCGGCACATTCGTCAGCCAATCCTGCTCACGATAGTCGGACATAGAGAAGCGCACGCCATGCAGACCAGGGTTGTCTATGACGAACTGGCGCAACGACTTCGCTCTGAGATTCTCCTCCGCCTTCACCTCTATCGGTATTATGTGCGTATCGTGCTGCACAACGAAGTCAATCTCCAATGTCGAATTGTCATTGCTGTAATAGTAGACAAAGGTACGCGGCAACGACTTCAGCTGTTGCAGGACATAGTTCTCGGTGAAAGCACCTTTATACTCTTCAAACACATTGTCGCCGATGAGTATCTGCTCGGGAGGCGTCTCAGACAAAGCACCGAGCAGTCCGCAGTCGAGCAGAAAGAGTTTGAAAGAAGACATATCTTCATAGAATTTCAGCGGCACAACCGGTTTGCTTATGCGATGCACCTTATGCACCAGCCCCGAATCTACAAGCCACTGTATTGCTATCTCAAAATCGTTGGCACGTGCGCCCTTGCGCAGCGCCCCATAGATAAACTTCTTGTTGTCGCGAGCCAACTGCGACGGTATCGAGTTCCACACCATGTTTATGCGCTGCACCTGCTGTTTTGGCGCATGTTTCGACATATCGTTGCGATAGGCGTCTATTATCTTCGAATGGATGGAACGCACCTCCCATATATCTCCACGCTCCACGTATGCCTTCACAGCCTCCGGCATGCCACCTACGAAATAATACTGACGCAACAGTTCGGTCAGCATACCTCGCAATGGCGTCAGAGCCACCCAACTGTTACTGCGCAGCAATTCTACAAGCTGCTCCTTACCCATAGCCAATAGAAATTCCTCGAAATCCATTGGATACATATACAACATATCCACCTTGCCAACGGGGAACGATGTGCCCTCGTGCAGGGTTATGCCAAGAAGCGAACCTGCTACAGCCACATGATACTCGGGTGCTTTCTCACAAAAATATTTCAACGAGGCAAGTCCACGCTCCACTTCCTGTATCTCGTCAAGAATAAGAAGTGTGGTTGAAGGCTTTATAGATACGCCGGAGATTGCACTCAGACTGCGTATGATACGATCTACATCATAATCGACGAACATATTCTGCATATCGTTGTTGTCGTCGCAGTTGATATAGACCACTTCCGAGTATTCGTGTGCTCCGAATTCTTTCAATATATAGGTCTTTCCTACCTGACGTGCGCCTTGTAGTATCAAAGGTTTACGGGTCGGCGATTCTTTCCATTTTTTAAGACTTGAATATATGCTACGCTCCATAATTACTTAATTTACTAATTTACTGACACTTACAATGCAAAGATACACTTTTCTAGGCGAACTTACAAACATTCACCACACTTTTCTAGGCGAACTTTCACACTAACACCACACTTTTCTTGGGGAACTTTCGCACGAACACCACACTTTTCTTGGGGAACTTGCCAATAAAACCACACACCGAATCGGGTTGAGACCCGACAAAAACACAATTACCGCATACTGGAACTTCAATTACATGTATGCGGTAATGAAAGTTCCGGTATGCGGTAATGATGTTACCTGTATGCGGTAATAAGCTTACAACTATTGTTCAACGCTCTTAAGCCTATTGTTTAATGCTTTTAAGCCTATACCTTAGTATTTTTAGCCTATACCTTAATGTTTTTAAGCCTCCAACGCAGCAACAAACTCGCGGTGGAATGTGCTGTGGAAGTGGATGATTTCGCGGCGAGCCTCATCATCGAGTTCCCAGATGTTAGCTTCGCCGGCGCGGTGAGCCAGTATGTGGCGCACGCAGCGTGCAATCTTGCGCTTGTTGTTGCGCGCCTGGAGCTGGTCGCCCTGGATAGGCTTCTGCGAGATATATGAGAAGGCGCAGAGGCGCTGCATGAAAGCCTCGTAGCGGTTGAAGAGCAGTGCCTGACGCATCATCTTCTCGGGGTCGGCGTCGAGACCTTCCATGTCGATGAGTCCGTCGAGATTCTCGTGACTCCAGTCGGCATCGCCGAGCCAGTACCACTGGAAACCGAGGTGCTGCTCCATGTGCATGAGTCGCTGCGCAAGCATGTCCTCGTCTACGTTCTCCTCAGCGCTGAACTGCTCGAAGGCGAAGCGCGCGAGAGCCACTCCCGTAAGCTCTACAGCGTCTGCGCCCTCCACCTCGTCGCCGGTGAGAGCGATGCGCCAGCGCGCCATCTTGTTCTTCACGAGCAGCGAGTGAGCACCCATGAGCAGGTCGCTGAGCGGACCCTGCAGGTCTATCTCCTTAACAAGCTCCATGCGGTTGCGCATATCGCGCACCGAGAGCCGGTTGTCCTCGTTGAGCACGCACATATAGTTGAGTTTTCCCTCGTCGAGCGCTATCTGGAAGCGGTCGTTAGCTTGGTCGCCAACGAAAGCATACGAGTAGTTGTGGATGTCGCTGTGCGCTATCTCGATGTCGCCCGAGAGCTTGTTGTCGTCGGCGTCGAGCAGAGAGAAACCCACATACGGTATCTGCAGGCGCAGCATGAACGGGTTGCCCTCGCGCGGAGTGAGTCGGCAGCTGATGCCGTCGTCGCCGAAGTCGTCCTTGCGCACGACGAAGCCCTCGTCGGTCTCGTGCGCACGGTCGATCTCGACGGTGCCCTGGCGCCATGTGAAGTCGAACACAATCTCCTGGTCGTCCTCGCGCACTACAGAGAGGAATCTGTCTGGCGAGATGCCGAGATACACAGCCTCTACCGGCTCTACCTCCTCGTCGCCCTCGCCGAGCACACAGATGTCGAGACGGCCCACCATCGGGTCGTCTTCCCAGTCGTCGGCGTCGGCTCCGTCGGCGCGGAACACCACAAACGAGAGGCGGCACTGCTGGCGTGTGCCGTCAGCGCGGCAGATGAAATAAGATGTTTCTTCGGGTACGTAGATCGGCGTGCTGATGTACGGGTTCGTGCAGCGAGCCGAGTATTCTACCTCGGTCCAAACGGACGAGGCGTGAGTGTTTTTACTGCTTGTCATATATACTTTACAATGTTATCCTTTAATCTTTTCGGGTGCTGTCTGCCAGGAATTGCGGCAAACGGACTGCAAAATTACTAAAAATTGGCGAAACAAGCAAGCACAAAAAGAGAATTGAGAGTTGAGAGTTGAAAGTTGAAAATTACGAAAAAGCAGGAAAACGGCTGGAAGATGACTGGAAGAAAGGCTGGTAGATTTCCCGTTTTTGAGGAAATCCACCAGCCTTTAAATGGTTTATAATATGAAGGTTACGGCGATGCTGGAAGATATGGTAGATTTTTTCAACAACCATATATTCTACAGACCGCTGTAAATTGAAGCGAAAAATTTATTTCTTCACTTTCGAGAACGAGTACGGAGCGTCGCTCTCAGCTGTGCCGCGCTGCTTGTTCGGCTCCGACGCCATGTCGTAAACGAACTGAGCGCCGTTCATAAGGTCGGTGCGCGTAACGTAGTTCTTCGTATACGGAGCGCCGTTGAGCTGCAGCGTCTTCACGTAGCAGTTCTCGTCCTCATTGTTGCGTGCCTTGATGCTCACGTTCTTGCCGTTCTCGAGGTGGAGCGTCATCTCGTCGAAGCGCGGTGCGCCGAGCACATACTCGCCCGAGCCTGGGCATACCGGGTAGAAGCCCATTGCCGAGAACACATACCATGCAGAAGTCTGTCCGTTGTCCTCGTCGCCGCAGTAGCCGTCGGGGTTGGCGTTGTACATGCGGTCCATGATCTGACGAATCCAGTACTGCGTCTTCCAAGGCTCGCCCGAGTAGCCGTAGAGGTAAATCATGTGCTGTACGGGCTGGTTGCCGTGAGCGTAGTTGCCCATATTCATGATCTGCATCTCGCGAATCTCGTGAATAACGGCGCCGTAGTAGCTGTCGTCGAACAATGGCGGCACGTTGAACACCGAGTCGAGCATCTGGTTGAACACCTGCTTGCCACCCATGAGGTCGATGAGTCCCTGCGGGTCGTGGAACACCGACCATGTGTAGTGCCAAGCGTTGCCCTCGGTGAAGGCGTCGCCCCACTTCAGCGGAGAGAACGGCTTCTGGAACTCGCCGTTCTTCAGACGACCACGCATGAGGTTGGTCTCCTTGTCGAACACGTTGCGGTAGTTGAATGCGCGCTTGCGGAACGGTTCAAGCTCCTTCTTCGACTTGCCCAGCTGCTTGCCGAACTGATATATGCACCAGTCGTCGTAAGCGTACTCGAGTGTGCGAGCCACGTTCTCGTTTATCTTCACGTCGTAAGGCACGTAGCCCAGCTTGTTGTAGTATTCGTAGCCGAGACGTCCGGTAGACGAAACAGTCGGGTGAACAGCCTTTGTGCCATGCACCACAGCCTCCCAGAGCTTCTCGGCGTCATAGTTCTTCAGTCCGCAGAGGTAAGCGTCAGCCACGATAGACGCCGAATTGTTGCCCACCATGCAGTCGCGATGACCCGGCGAAGCCCACTCGGGCAGGAAGCCGCTCTCCTTGTATGCGTTCACAAGGCCCGCCTGCATCTTCTCGTTCATCGACGGATACATCACATTGAGCAACGGGAAGAGACAGCGGAAGGTGTCCCAGAAGCCGGTGTCGGTGAACATATAGCCGGGCAGCACCTCGCCGTTGTACGGCGAATAGTGTACGATTTCGCCCTGCACATTCTTCTCGTAGAACGAGCGCGGGAAGAGCACCGAGCGGTAGAGGCACGAATAGAACGTGCGGAGGTGGTCGATGTCCTGCGACTTCACCTCTATCTTGCCCAGCACGTCGTTCCATGTCTTGCGTCCGCGAGCCTTCACAGCGTCGAAATCGTCGTTGCCAAGCTCCTTGAGGTTCTCTACAGCCTGCTCCTCAGAGATGAACGACGAGGCGATGCGCACGTTGAGCTGCTCGCCGCGCTTTGTCTTGAAGCCTACGATGGCACCGGCGTGGTTGCACTGGCTCACCAGTTCGCCACTCTTTATCTCGCCGTTAACGACTACGGATGTATATGCGAACGGACGGTCGAACTTCATCACGAAGTAGTTCTTGAAGTTCTCGGGCACGCCGCCGTTGTTCTTTGTCGTATAGCCCACAACCATGTTCTGCTCGGGCAGCACCTTAACGTATGAGCCATCGTCGTAAGCGTCAACAACGAAGCTCGCCTGCTCAGCTTCGGGATACGTAACGCGCATGATGGCAGCACGCTCCGTGGGCGCAATCTCGGTAACGATATCGTAGTCGCCAAGGTAGGCACGATAGTAGTAAGGCTGTCTCTTATACACATCTCCGAGCCCACGAGACTAGGCATGATCTCG
>ENA-OYWS01000401-OYWS01000401.1-human-gut-metagenome-genome-assembly--contig:-NODE-401-length-21104-cov-6.068317_pt1 | contig 21104 bp, 16 predicted proteins | sample MGYA00244813_ERZ653402 | MGnify/ENA primary metagenome ERZ653402 (study PRJEB26926, sample SAMN06165021) | human gut metagenome | biome: ENVO:00009003; feature: ENVO:2100002; material: ENVO:00002003...
CACGCGTAAGATCGTCGGCAGCGTCAGATGTGTATAAGAGACAGACGCTGACCAGCGTAATAATGATAATAGTCAACCTTATACTGAACAAGAAATTCCCGAGGACGGAACCGGCAAAGGAGGATGCTAATAAATGAGGACAATCGAAGCATCAGGCAAAACAATAGACGAAGCAATTTTTAACGGCCTTAAGGAGCTGGAGGTTTCGATAGACGAAGTTGAGATAGACATAGTTCAGCACGAAACCAAGGGCATACTTGGTATAGGCGCAAAGCCCGCCATAGTAAAGCTGACCGAGCGCGAGCCGGAGCAGATAGTAGTACCCGACTACATGAACGAAGCCGAACGGCGCGCCAATCGCCGCCGCGAGGACAGGACGCGCCGCGACGACAGGCCCAGGCGCGACCGCGGTAACCGCCGCGACGAACGCCCCCACCGCGAGGATAAGCCCCGGCGCAGCGAGGAAGCGGCAGAGGCGAAGGAAGAAACCATTACCGTAGCCGAAGAAATAAGCGAAAACGGCGAAGTGCGCGAAGAGATAGCTGAAGAAGTCAGCGAAGTAAGGTCGCCGCGCAGGGAAAGGAATAACCGCCGCGAGCGCAGCAACCGCCGCGAACGCGAAGAACAGAGCGCCAAGCCCAAGATTGAATACACGCTTGAGGCCGCGGAGAACAACGAAGCCGCGCAATTCCTCAGGGAAATGCTCCGCCTTATGAATATAGACGCGCAGGTTCTTGCCAACGTTAGCGAGGAGGACGGCGTAAGGCTGAGAATAGAATCCTCCGGCATGGGCGTGCTGATAGGCCACAGGGGCGAAACGCTGGACGCGATACAGTATCTGACCAGCCTGCACGTTAACCGCAGCCGCAAGGAGCACGGCTTCACCCGCATAACCGTGGACACCGAGGGCTACCGCGACAGGCGCGAGGAAACGCTTGCCCGCCTTGCCCGCAAGGTAGCGTCCCAGGTAAGGAGCACCGGCCGCGCAAGGACGCTGGAGCCGATGAACCCCTACGAGCGCCGCGTGCTGCACGCAACGCTGCAGAACAATCCCTACGTTACCACATACAGCGAGGGCGAGGAACCCAACCGCCGCGTGGTGATAGCGCCCAAGGGCAGGGAAGAGTAAAAATAAAGAGAGAAAAAAGACAGCCGCAGGGTTGTCTTTTTTGTTGGAAGTACTCTAATTAAGCCTGCCCTGAAAGGGGAGGTGGACATGAGCGTTAGCGAATGGACGGAGGGGTTATAAATCAGCTCACATCTCTCCGTTTGTTTCAACCCCTCAGACAATCCGCCTTACGGCGTATTGCCAGCTCCCCGGCCGGGGAGCCTTTTGGTTTAATGCAACAAAAAACTCGCCCCTCCTTGCGGAGGGGCGAGGTGCATTTTAGGGTTTATGTCCCGATTGGTTTAATTACGCGCGGACCTTCTTGAAGGTTACGACGGCGGCGGCAACCATAGCCACTACGACCATAGCGAAGCCAACGATGCTGGCGTTGTCACCAGTCTGGGGCAGCTTCGGATCAACGGGGTTGACGACGACCATACCGGAGTTCCAGGTGTAGGAAGCGGATACTTCGCCGATGGTGCCGAAGAACTTCTCAAAGTGAGCAGCGGTCATGTAGTCGCACTCAGCGAACTGGAAGCCGAGGAACTTGAAGACTTCTTCATAGATGGCGTTGACCTTCTTGAAGGTGTCAGCAGAAGCGGAAGCCCAAACCTTAGCGTTGACATCGTAGAAGTCAACTTCGGTCTTGTTCTGGCTGCCGTAGGTGATGAGCCACTGGTCATTGATCATGATGCCCTTGGTGTCGATCTTCTTGCCGTTTACGGGGAAACGTACGAAGTTGCCAGCGGGGGTAACTACGCCGAAGTTGTCGCCGTTGTTGTAAACGGTCATGACGTTCTTAGCTTCCGCGTTGAAGATCTTCATGGTGTGGCCATTCTCTTCCCAAACATTGTAGAAACCAGCGGTAGCAACAACCTTGGCTTCCTTGTCGGACTTAGCATTCGCCCATACTTCGTAGTTCCAAGTCTTGGTTTCGGTGTAGTTGGTCAGATTGTAGCTGTCGGTGATGACATCCAGATCGCTGTTAACCTTAGCACCAGCAACAAGCTTGGACTTGGTGGTGTTGATTTCCATGTTGGTGGTGTCTATCACGACATCGAGGTTCTTTTCAGCCATCAGAGCCTTGGTGGCGGGGGACAGCTTGGTGTAGGGGATGGTCAGCTCTACCAGGAAGTGGAGCTCAGTGCCCTTCACTACGGGGTAGGGGGTCTTCAGCTCCTCATAGAGGGAGCCGACCTTGCTGGTGTTCGCTACGATCTGGAGACCGTAAACGTTGAGGGTGATGTCCTTGTATACCGGAGCGGTATCGAGGGAGGCCCAACCGGTGGCCAGAGCGGGAACCGCAAAGGCAACGACGAGAGCCAGAGAAAGAACGAGAGCAAACAGTTTCTTCATCTTGTCTAATTTCCTTTCAAAAAATTGTTTTTGTTTGTGCCGGGAATTTCACCCGGCTTGGCCTTGCGGCCTATTTGGGACTTTCCCGTTTGCACGAGTAGATGTTACCATATCATTACGCCGTTGTCAACACCTTTATTACGATTTTGTAATAAATTGTTTCGGGGCGTAATATTTCAACCCGCCCGCCTTACTCCACCTCGTAGCCGGCGTCGGTTATGGCCTTGCGCGCGGCGGCCTCGTCTGCATTGGCGAAGGTGGCCTGCTTGTTGGCAAGGTCAACGGTTATGTCCGTTGCGCCTATTCCCGCAAGGGCTTTCTCCACAGCCTTCTGGCAATGCTGGCACATCATGCCGTTCACTTTAAGCGTAATCATGTTTGTTTCCTCCTTAGAAGTAATGTTGTTATTATTTCCCGCCTGCGCGGCGTCATTCCCGCCGTTCTTCTTTGAAGAATGGGGTTTAAGGTACTTGTGCGTCTTGTTCGGGTCGAAACGGCGCAGCCTGAGTGCATTGGTAACGACCGATACGCTGCTCAGGCTCATTGCCGCCGCAGCTATCATGGGGCTGAGCAGCGGCCCGCCGAAGGCATACAGCACGCCCGCCGCAACGGGTATGCCCAGCGTATTGTAGCCGAATGCCCAGAACAGGTTTTCCTTTATATTGGTCATTGCCGCGCGGCTGAGCCTTAGCGCCGCCGCAACGCCGCCAAGCTCCCCGCCCATAAGCACTATGTCCGCCGATTCGATTGCCACGTCCGCGCCCGCGCCTATGGCTATGCCCGTATCCGCCTTAACAAGCGCCGGTGCGTCGTTCACGCCGTCGCCCACCATTGCAACGGTGTAGCCCATGTTTTGCAGCCGCGCAACCTCGCCCGCCTTATCGCCGGGCAGAACCTCGCTGCGCACTTCGTCTATGCCAACCTTGGCCGCAACGGCCTTGGCCGTGAGCGAATTGTCGCCCGTGAGCATGACAAGCTTCACGTTCATCTCCTTAAGCAGGCGTATGGCCTCCGCGGCGTCCGGCTTTATTGCATCCGCCACGGCGAAAAGCGCCGTCAGCTTGCCGTCCGCTGCCATGTATATTGGCGTTTTGCCATCCGCGCTCAGCGCCGCCGCCTTTTCCTCCAGCGGGTTGTCTATGCCCTGCTCGCGCATAAGCCTTGCGCTGCCCATAACTATGTGCGTCCCGCTCACGGTGCAGTCCACGCCGTGCCCCGCGCTGGCCTTGAAGCCCTCCGCATCGGGCACGGTTATGCTGCGCTGCTCCGCCGCGGCAAGTATAGCCTTGGCAAGGGGATGCTCGCTCTGCTTTTCAGCCGCCGCCGCAAGGGTAAGCGCGGCTGTTTCATCCGCACCGGGCGCGGTTATTATGTCCGTAACCACGGGAGAACCCGTAGTGACGGTTCCGGTTTTGTCCAGCATAACGGCGTTCACCTTGCCCGCCGACTCCAGCGCTTCGCCGCTTTTTACCAATATGCCAAGCTCCGCTCCGCGCCCGGCAGCAACCATTATCGCCGTTGGCGTTGCAAGGCCCAGCGCGCACGGGCAGGCGATTACAAGCACCGATATGAATACCCTTACCGCCAGCGCAAAGTCACGGGCGAACACGAGCCACAGTATGAATGCCAATATTGCCACGCCGCCGACCGCCGGAACAAAGTACGCCGCAACGGCGTCCGCCATGCGCGCTATGGGAGCCTTTGACCCCTGCGCTTCTTCAACCATATGCACTATGCGGCCGAGCGCCGTATCCGCGCCCACGCCCGTTGCCGTGAACAGCACCGCGCCTTCGCCGTTTATGGTGCCGGCGTATACCTTATCGCCAATTTCCTTATCAACTGGCATGCTTTCGCCGGTAAGCATGGCCTCGTTCACGCTTGTGCGGCCGGATACAATGGTGCCGTCCACGCTCACGCGCTCGCCGGGTTTAAGCACCACCGTGTCCCCCATCATAACGTCCTTGGCGCTCAGTTCAACCTCTACGCCGTTGCGCATAACGCGGGCCGTGTCCGGCGCAAGGCTCATCAGCTTTTTGATAGCGTCACCCGTGCGGCCCTTGGACAGCGTTTCCAGATATTTGCCGAACTGTATCAGCACTATTATCATGCCTGCCGATTCAAAATACAGCGAGTGCATGGCGTGCATATCCCCATCGGCGATTTTTATAACACCGTATATGCTGTAAAGAGTTGCGGCAAGCGTGCTTACGGCTATGAGCGAATCCATGTTGGGGCTTTTGAGCCACAGCGCCTTGAACCCGCTCCTGTAAAACCGCCTGCCCGCGATAAGTATGGGTATTACCAATATCAGCTCCGCCAAAGCATAGTTGAGCGTGTTATATTCCGGGTCTATAAAGCGGGGCAGCGCATGCTCAAGCCCCTTTATCATAGGCGCCATGGCAATATAGAAAAGCGGAATACCGAACACCGCCGCGAATATGAGCCGCCGCTTCATGTCCCGCTTTTCGTTGGCCTTTTTTGCGGCCATCTCGGCCTTGGCCTTCTCCGTCAGGTCGAATGGATTATACCCCGCGTCCTTAACAGCCTTCTTCAGCGCCGCCTCGTCCGTAACATTTTCGTCATACACTATGTTTGCGCGTTCCGCAGCCAGATTAACGCTTGCGCTTTCCACGCCGCCAACGCCCTTCAGCGCGCGCTCTACCCGCGCGGAGCATGCCGCGCAGCTCATTCCGCCCACGCCCAGTTCAAGCCTTTTCATTCTGTCCTCCTTTTGGCTTAAAAGCTTATATATGGCATTGTCTGCCTTATTTCGTTTTGTATACAGAATTATAGCGCAACATCATTCCGCATTCAAGCGGTTGAGGGGAATTGGTTTGATTGATTTAACCACCCCCCTTCACATTCCCCCTCCCCTCTGCATAATATGGAATCAGCCAATAGATGCGGAGGTAAAAAGAATAATGGTAATTGCAAAAAAGGCAGCGATGATACTTGCGGCAGCTATGCTGCTGTGCGCGCTCATGTGCGGCTGCGGCGGCGGCAGCGAACTGCGCCACGTTACGCTCAACGAGGTCACGCGCAGCGTGTTCTATGCGCCGCTGTACTGCGCGGTGTCGCTCGGCTATTTTGAAAAAGAAGGCCTGGACGTGGAGATAGTCACAAGCGGCGGCAGCGACAAGAGCATGACCGCCCTTATATCCGGCGATGCCGAGGTCGCCCTTATGGGCCCCGAAACGGGCATATACGTCGCCAATCAGGGCCTTGAGAATCATCCCATGATAGTTGCGCAGATAACCAAGCGCGACGGCTCCTTCCTCGTAGGCCGCGAAGCCGAGCCGGACTTCGACTGGGAATCCCTTCGCGGCCGCAGCGTGATAGGCGGCAGGCCCGGTGGCATGCCTTACATGACACTGTGCTACGTTCTCAAGTCCCATGGTCTTGTGCCGGGCGAGGATGTGGAGGTTATAGACAACATACAGTTCCCGCTGATGGGCGGCGCATTCGAGGGCGGCACGGGAGACTACGTTACTCTGTTTGAGCCCACGGCGAGCGAGTTCGCTTCGTCCGGCAGGGGGCATATAGTGGCCAACGTGGGGCTTGAAAGCGGCGAGGTGCCGTATACAACCATTATGATGAGCAGCAAGACCATTGCCGAGGAGCCGGAATTTGCGCTGAGCTTCGTGCGGGCTATATACAGGGCGCAGCAATGGGTAAAGACCGCGTCAGACGAGGAAGTGGCCCGCGCCATGCAGCCGTTCTTCCCCGATTCTTCGATAGAAACGCTCTCCGCCGTGGCGAACAGCTACCGCGCTACGGATAGCTGGATGTATTCCCCCGCCATGAGCGAGGATGCGTTCACCCGCCTTCAGGATATAATCGAGGCCGCGGGCGAGCTGAGCGCAAGGGTGGAGTTCGGCAGTTTGGTAGACAATTCCTTTGCCGATAAGGTAATGGGCGAATAATAAGCATTAGCAAATAAAAAAGCGGCATAGCCGGTCATTTGGCTGTGCCGCTTTGTTTTTTATCAGCTCAGTTCAAACATGCCCATATAAAGCTGGTAATACTTGCCCTGCTGCTTTATCAGCTCGTCATGGTTGCCGCGCTCTATTATTTCGCCGTGCTCCAGCACCATTATCGCGTCCGAATTGCGCACGGTGGAAAGCCTGTGCGCTATTACGAACACCGTGCGGTCCTTCATCAGGCTGTCCATGCCCTTCTCAATCAGCGATTCCGTGCGGGTATCTATGCTGGAGGTTGCTTCATCCAGTATCAGCACAGGGGGATCGGCCACCGCCGCGCGAGCTATTGCAATAAGCTGCCGCTGGCCCTGGGACAGGTTCGCGCCGTCCGCAGTAAGCACGGTATCGTAGCCCTGCGGCAGATGAGAAATGAAGTAATGCGCATTGGCAAGCTTTGCCGCGCTCACTATTTCCTCGTCCGTTGCATCAAGCCTGCCGTAGCGTATATTTTCGCGCACGGTGCCGGTGAAAAGATGCGTATCCTGCAGCACCATGCCCAGAGACCCGCGCAGCGACGCTTTCTTAATCTGCCTTATGGGTATGCCGTCGTATGTTATGCGCCCGCTCTGAATATCGTAGAAGCGATTTATAAGGTTCGTTATGGTTGTCTTGCCCGCGCCGGTGGAGCCTACAAAGGCTATCTTCTGACCCGGCTTTGCGTAAAGCGAAACGTTTTTCAGCACGTCCACCTTGCCGTCGTAGCTGAACGTAACGTTTTCAAAGCGCACGTCCCCGCGCACGCGGATAAGCTCGCCCGTGGGCTTTTCCCATGCCCAAATCTCTGTACGCTCGCTGCATTCTTCAAGCTCGCCTTTTTCGTTCACGCGGGCGTTTACCATAACTATGTCGCCCTCGTCCTCTTCCGCCTTTTCGTCAAGCAGGGCGAATATCCTCTCCGCACCCGCAAGCGCGCTCAGCACGTTGTTCGCCTGCTGGCTTATTTCGGCTACGGGCATGGAGAAGCTTCTTGTATACTGCAGGAATGCGCCCAGCGTGCCAATGTCTATTATTCCGGCAACGCCCAGCAATCCGCCGCTTGCGGCAATTATTGCATAGGTAACGTGGGACAGGTTGTTCATTATGGGCCCCATTATGCTGGCAAGCGTGCTTGCGGCGGCGGTGTTCCTCCTAAGGGTTTCGTTCAGCTCGTCAAAGCGGCTGTTCACGGCCTGCTCGTGGCAGAATACCTTTACCACCTTCTGCCCTTCTATCATTTCCTCAATATAGCCGTTCACCTTGCCCACGCTGTCCTGCCGTGCCTTGAAGAAGCGGCCGGAACGGCCCGCTATGGTCTTGGTGATAAGCATCATTATCACCAGCATCAGTATGGCTATGCCCGTAAGTATGGGGTTGAGCACGATCATCATCGTGAATACGCCTACTATTCTTACCGCGCTGCTTATAAAGCTCGGCAAGCCCTGGCTTATCATTTCGCGCATAACGTCGGTATCGTTTGTGTATGTGCTCATTATTTCGCCGTGCGTGCGCCTGTCAAAATAGCTTATGGGCAGCGTTTGCATCTTGGTGAACATTTCAAGGCGCAGCTTCAAAAGCGTTCCGGTGGATACGTTTATCATAAGGCGGTTATACATAAACGTGCCCAGTATGCCTATGGTGTACACGGCTGCCATAACGGTAAGCTGACCTATAAGGCCCGTAAAATCGGGATTGGCGTTGCCTATCCACGGCACTATGTATTCGTTAATTATGGGAACCAGCATATATGTGCCGGCAATGTTTGCGGCAACGCTTGCAAGCAAACCTATCAGCACCAGCACAAGCTGGAGGCGGTACGGCCTGAAATACGTCAATATGCGCCTGAATGTGCCTTTTGCGTTCTTTGGCTTTGCAAAGCTCTGTTTCCTGGGTCCGGGCATTATTCCTCCACCCCCTTCTGCTGGGAATAGTATACCTCGCGGTATATTTCGCTGCGCTGCATCAGCTCCGCATGCGTACCAACGTCGTCTATCTTGCCTTCGTTCATAATAACTATCCTGTCCGCGTCCATAACGCTTGCAATGCGCTGGGCAATTATTATGGTTGTCGTGCTGCTCAGTTCTTCGCTCAGCGCCTTCCTTATTGCCGCATCCGTAGCGGTATCCACCGCGCTTGTGGAATCGTCCAGTATTATTATTTTGGGCTTTGATATCAGCGCACGGGCTATGCACAGCCTTTGCTTCTGCCCGCCGGATACGTTCACGCCGCCCTGACCGAGTTCGGTATCGTATCCGTCGGGGAAGCCCTTTATGAACCCGTCCGCCGCGGCCGCGCGGCACGCTTCTTCTATTTCCGCATCGGTCGCATCCGCGTTGCCCCATTTAAGGTTTTCCTTAATGGTGCCGGAGAACAGCACGTTCTTTTGCAGCACCATGGATACGCTGTGCCTAAGCGTTTGTATCTTATAGTCCTTCACGTTGTGCCCCGCAACCTTGACCGCGCCGCTTGTCACGTCGTAAAGCCTTGGGATAAGCTGCACCAGCGTGCTCTTCGCGCTGCCCGTACCGCCTATTATGCCTATTGTCTCGCCCGAGGCTATCTTCAGATTTATGTGCTCAAGGTTCGGGTTATCGGGATTGCCGTTGTAGCTGAAGGATACGTCGTCAAACTCTATCGAGCCGTCCGCAACCGCAATGTCCTTGGCGTCGTCATCGTTTATGGAAGGCTTTTCCTCGATCACCTCGGTTATTCTTGCCATGCTGGCACGGCTCATAACAAGCATTACCATCATCATGGCAACCATCATAACGGCGCTGAGCACCTGGCCTATATAGCTTATAAAGCTTATAAGGTCGCCCGATTGCAGCCTGCCTTCAACTATCTGCACGCCGCCAAGGTAGCACACGGCTATCATGCAGATATATACCATATACTGCGCCATTGGCATTGCGACAACCAGCAGCTTTTCGGCCTTTACCTGATAATCCTTAACCTCGTTTGCGGAAAACGTGAAGCGTTCGTCCTCGTAATCCCCGCGCACGAACGCCTTGACCACGCGGATAGCCGTCAGGTTCTCCTGCACGCTTGCGTTCATGGCGTCGAACTTGGCAAGCATGGCCTTGAACCGCGGGAACGTTTTGCTCATCAGTATGCCAATGATTATAGCCAGTATCGGCAGCGCGAACAGGAACACGACCGCAAGCTCTGGGCTTATCCTTACCGCCATCACCGTTGCCGCAATCAGCATGAACGGCGCGCGTATGAACGTGCGCACGGCCATCATGTATGTGTTCTGGATGGTATTCACGTCCGTGGTAAGGCGGGTTATAAGGCTGGCCGTTGAAAAATGGTCCACATTTGCAAAGGAAAAGCTCTGCACCCGTTCAAACAGCCCGCCGCGCAGGTTCTTCGCAAAGCCGGCGCTGGATACGCTTGCAAACCTTGCGCTCAGCGCGCCAAGGCTCAGCGAAGCTATTGCCATAAGTATCATCATAATACCGCGCTGTATTATAAACGCGGTATCCTTGTTCTCTATGCCTATATTCACAATGTCCGCCATCATGTACGGTATGCTCACTTCCACCAGCACCTCGCCTATTATCGTAAGCGCGGCCAAAATGGATTTGAACCGGTAGCCCTTAGTGTAGGGCCAAATTGTCTTTATCATGCCTTTTCATCATCCTCCAGCCTTCTCAATTCATTCATCAGCTCGCTCAGCGGCTTGCCCGCGCCTTCCTTATAAAGGTTCGCAGCCATGCGGGAATAAAGGTCGATCAGCTTCTGTTTCTCCTCGTCGCTTATTCCTTCAAACATTTCGCCGTCCAGCCGCTTGAACGCGGCCTTCACCTTTTTGTGGTTTTCCCTGCCCTTTTCGGTCAGTTCAAGCCGGGTGCAGCGCATGTCCTTCTCGTCCGCCGCTTTCACTATAAGCCCCGCGTTTTCCATGCGCCTTACGCTGCATGTTATGCTGGGCGGGCTAACCCCCAGCGATTCCGCCGCTTCCGCCTGCGTGCAGCGCGGGTGCGTTTCAATGTAATCAAGTATCGGCCCCTGCCCGCGGTGCGCATCGGTGCCGCGCAGCATTGTCTGTATGCGCATGCGGCGTATCAGCTCCAGCCTGTGCATGGCGTCTACAACGTTCCTGTCGTCCATTCCTCGCTCTCCTTTCGACAAAAACTCCATAAATCTCCAAGAAACATACATATTCTTACAAAAAAGGTTAAATAACTAATAATTAACCAATTAATCGACATTTTACCCATAAAACTTCAAGAAAGCAACAGAAACATCAATATTTTACAAAATTGTCCCAATTTCTTATTTTTACCGCCAAAAATTGTGAAATTCTGCTAAATTCTTCCCCTATCGCTGCGGAAAATGCGGTGTTATGCTTTATACACGGAAAGCAAAATTTCCCACCGAATAGACATTATAGGAGGTCGCACATGACAAAATTTAAGGTATTGATGGCAGACAGCAACCCGCAGATGCTCAGCATGATGAAGGAATATTTCACCGCACAGGAAAACGTGAGCGTGTTCGACACCGTGACCGACGGCGTAAGCGCGCTGGAGGCGCTGCACAAAACCCGCTACGATGTGCTGATAACCGAGCTTATAATGCCGCGCGCGGATGGGTTTGAAATAATGGAGCGCATTGCGGCGGGGCTGGTGAGCGACGCGCCGGCGGTTATGGTGGTAAGCACCATGCGCAGCGAGGACATGGTGCGCCGCGCGTGCTCATTGGGCGCAAAGTATTACATGGTCAAGCCTGCCGAGCCGGAGGCGATATACAAGCGCATGCTGGATATGGCGGACGAGCCGCAGAGCGCGTATTCGCAGCTGCTCATGCCCTCCCAGCAGCCCAAGACGCTTGATGAAAAGATAACCTCCGTGTTCCTTGTTATCGGCATCCCGGCGCACATAAAGGGCTATCATTATCTGCGCGAGGCCATACGCATGGTGTATTTCCAGCCGGAGCTTATAAACCGCATCACAAAGGAGCTTTACCCCGGCATAGCCAAGCGGTTTTCCACATCCGCCTCCAAGGTGGAGCGCGCCATACGCCACTCCATAGAGGTCGCCTGGACGCGAGGCAGGATAGAGAACATAAACCAGCTTTTCGGCTATAACATATATTCAAAGAACGATAAGCCCACTAACGGCGAGTTCATAGCCCTTGTGGCGGACAAGCTGATAATGGAGGACGCCCGCGGCAAGGAGCAGGACATCCGCCCGGCGATATAGGCATTGGTTTACCTCCCGATGGATCGCTCCCGTACACATTCGTGCGGGGGCGGTTTTATGTATACCGCTGCATACGCTGCATAATATTAAGTATTATACCCGTATATGCAACCTCTACACACCCTTTATGCACACTCTCAGCCCCCTAAACAGCCTACCCTGTGGATAACTCTGTGGAAATTGTGGATAACTCCCGGCTGTATATACATAGTATATTCATAATTTGACATTCGGAGTCGGTTTGGGACGGATTTTCGCAAACCAGCCGCCCACCTATATTTTTGCGTTTGTGTTGATATTGTAAACACGTCCTCGTATAATTATACTGAAGTGAGGTGAATACTATGCCTAAAACCGCAAATATGCACGCATGTACAGCGCAAGAAGCAGCCCTTCAGGCGGATGAGCAGTTCCGCTCGGTTGAAGCATCCTCATCCAATGCCATAAACACGCTTGAAATCAAGTTTTACAACAAGGTGGACGATAAGCTACTAAAATTTGCTGTAATTATTTCAAAAACAAATGGTAAATGGATATTTTGTAAGCATAAAGAAAGGGATACCTATGAGTTTCCGGGTGGGCATCGGGAAAAAGGTGAATCGATCTTAAGTGCTGCAAAGCGCGAGCTAAGCGAAGAAACCGGTGCAATAGATTTCGCAATTACGCCCATTTGTGCCTACTCAGTCAAGGGATATGCCAAAGTAAACGAAAACGCGGATGAAAAAACTTATGGAATGCTGTATTATGCGGATGTGTATTCTTTCGGAGAGATTCATAGTGAAATAGAAAAGATAATTATTGTAGATAAGTTAGTAGACAACTGGACATATCCTTTGATTCAACCATGTTTGCTGCAAGAAGCAACAAACCGAGGTTTTCTGTAATCCATTGCGCGCCGTGAACTTGACCGCGAGGAACACAGCAGATTGTCCGGCCGTTACCTGATTCAAATGATAAAATATCTCAACTGATTATTACCCGAGAAATAATACTAATAAAGATCCCCCCGCATAGCGGGGGGTATTTCGGTTTCGGGCATAGCCCTAATAATACTAGCGGCGCACAAGTGCGCATAAAATGCCTGCCAGCTTGCGTTCATTACCTGCTACCCGTAAACGGGTCCCGCGGGTCGAATATACTTAATTGGTCTGCTTCCTTGTCTCTTTTCAGCTGATCGGCTATATATTCCGTTATAGCTTTTGTGTTTTTCCCTACCGTATCCACATAATATCCTTTGCACCTGAACTCCCTATTTCCGTATGCAAATTTCATGTTCCCGTACTTTTGGAATATCATTAAGCTACTCTTTCCCTTTAAGCAGCTCATAAATCCTATACTCTTAGCCTCGGCTGTATACTGAGCAGCAGATGTATATGGTCGGGGCATATTTACCCCCTATTATTTCTGCCTATTTTCGCCGCAGTTTAGTGCATTAGGCTATATTGTTCACCGCTTAAGCTCTTTTGAACCCCGCCACTATGGCGGGGTTTTCTGGATACAAAAAAGCGGGCAGTCCGGCATGGACTGTCCGCTTTTGCGCAGTATAAAGCTTATTCTTCACCGCTTTTTATGCGCCGCTGCATAGCGTATGCGTGGCGCAGCATGTATATTGCCATGGCAATAACGCCTATGCATATCACGCCGCCGGTTATTGCGTTCATGCGGCGGGGATACATTTCAGTATCGGGTGAAAAGCGGGCTATGAGCGCCGTTTGCAGGCCCAGCATGGACATCATTGCCGCAACAAGATTCACAGCCCTTGCCGCGGAAAGAATTGGCATGCCGAAGCGGCGGGATTTGGCAAGGTTGACTATTGCGCTTATGAACATATAAAACGCATGCAGCGCGGAAAGATAAATGATATAGCCTGGGTAATTATAGCGAAGGTTGGCTATTACCATCAGCGATATCATCGCGACCATTGCCGCATTGAGCGCAAGGAGCATAAACCCCGTGCGGCGGTAGCAGGAATATTCATAATAAAGCCGCTCGCTGCCGCCAAGCGGAGCCGCGCGCCGCATGCCGAAAATGAGATACGCCCTAAGCATACCAAGCACGGCATAGTACACGGCCATGGATAAGAACCAGCGGGAGCCGTATCTAAGCCCGACTATCGCGCGGAAGGCGGCATACAGTATATCGACTGCCAAGCCGATATAAATGCCCGCAAGGCTTCTGAATTGCGCATCGCGTATATATCTTGTCAAAAGCCGCACGGGCATGGTTCGCTTCATTTGCTACCTCTTGGATTTACTGTAATTATAGTTTAACGCCTGCGCAATATTTTTTGCAAGTGCTATCTTTTTTACATTCTTGCCGCATAGCTGTTTTTGTTTTTGCGCATAACCATGGTATAATATAAATTCAGCATGAAAAATGCTTTATGGCAACGAAAGGAAAGATTACTATGGGTCTGCCGGCAAAACTGGTTCACTCTCAATTGAACTTCTTCAAGCCGCTGGTGGCTAACTGTTCGCTGGAAACTATACGCCGCGGGCAGGATAAGCTGGGTGAGCTGATGGAAGCCATACATAGGAAGGACGTGATTACGCGCGATCATGCCTTCGCAAACTTTGAAGGCGCGTGGATAATACCCAAGGACGAGCGCAGGCAGGGCGTTATACTTTACCTGCACGGCGGGGGATACACCTGCGGAGACCTTGACTACGCAAAGGGCTTTGGCGCAACGCTTGCGGACGAGGAAGGCGTGCGCGTGTTTGCTGCGGCATACAGGCTGGCGCCGGAAAGCCCATACCCTGCGGCGGTGGAGGACGCGCTGGAAGCATATAACTACCTTCGGCAGAAGGGCTATAAGCCGGAGCATATAATGCTCTGCGGCGAAAGCGCGGGCGGCGGGCTGTGCTTTGCACTGTGCTTAAAGCTGAAGGAGCTTTCGCTGCCGCTGCCCTGCGGAATAATAGCCATTTCCCCGTGGGCGGACCTTACGGCCTCCGGCAGCACATACGAGACAAACCGCGAAAAGGATGTTTCGCTCACGGCAGAGGTGCTGGAGTTTTACGCCCAATGCTACGCCGGTGAGCACGACAGGCGGGAGCAGACAATATCGCCCCTGTTCGGGGAGCTTACGGGCATGCCGCCTTCGCTCATATTCGCTGGCGGGGACGAAATACTGCTGGATGATTCCGTGCGGCTCAACAGGCGGCTGACCGAGTGCGGCTGCAAGAGCAGGCTTATAATTGCGCCGGAGCGTTGGCACGCATATGTGCTGTATCAGCTTAATGAAAATCAGGATGATTTCACAGCCATAAACGCTTTCCTCAACGACCATCTTTGCCCGGAAAGAAAGCTTAGATGGATGCGGCTGGACAACGCGGCGAAGATTTACCCCGCGGCAAGGCGGAAAAACTGGAATAATTTCTTCCGCGTGTCCGCCACCATGACGGAAAACGTGGACAGGGAGGTGCTTCAGGCCGCGCTGGACGTTACGGTGCGGCGGTTCCCGTCCATAGCCGTGCGGCTGAGGCGGGGCACGTTCTGGTATTACCTGGAGGAGCTTTCAAACGCGCCCAAGATTCGGGACGAGAAGGCTTACCCGCTGGCGTATGTGCCTTTCAAGGAGGTGCGGGAGTGCGCGTTTAGGGTTATAGTATACAAAAAGCGCATAGCGGTGGAGTTCTTCCACGCGCTGACGGACGGCAACGGCGCGCTGACATTCGTTAAAACGCTGGTTGCGGAATACATAACGCAGAAATACGGCGTGGAGATACCCAATGAGGACGGCGTACTCTGCCGCCTGGAAGCGCCCAGCGATGAGGAGCTGGAGGACAGCTTCCTTAAATTCAGCGGGGATGTGCGCGCCAGCCGCAGCGAAAAAACGGCGTATCACCTGAGCGGGACGCCGGAGGAAAACGGCTTTGTGGACATTGTTACGCTTATGCTAAGCGCGGACGATGTGCGCAAAAAGGCAAAGGAGCACGGCGTTACCGTGACGGAGTTCCTGTGCGCGGCAATGATGGAGGCCATACTTGAAATTCAGGCGGAAAGGGTGCATTCCCGCCGCAGGAGAAAGCCGGTAAAGGTGCTTATACCCGTTAACCTGAGGAAGCTTTTTTCAAGCAAAACGCTCAGAAACTTTGCCCTGTACATAACGCCGGAGGTCGATCCCACGCTCGGGGAATACACGTTCGATGAAATATGCGCCATAGTGCATCACCGCATGGGGCTTGACTACACCGCAAAGCTTATGGGCACCCGCATTGCTACCAACGTGAGCAGCGAGCGGGCGCTTGCGCTGAAGGTTATGCCGCTTTTCATAAAGAACATTGCAATGAAGGCCGTGTTCGATGCGGTGGGGGAAAGGAAAAGCTGCCTGTGCCTATCCAACCTTGGCAACGTTACGCTGCCCGGGGATATGCCAAAGTATGTTGAGCGGATGGATTTCATAATAGGCGTGCAGGCGCGCGCGCCGCACAACTGCGGCATAATAACATACAACGGCACAATGTACATAAACATGATCCGCAACATAAAGGAGCCGGAGCTTGAGCTGAGGTTCTTCCGCGCGCTCAAGCGGCAGGGGCTTAACGCCGCCGTGGAGAGCAATCAGGCTTAAACGGATGGGAAAGAAAGGAGAGACGAATACATATGTATTGCATAAAATGCGGAGTGGAGCTGAAGGACAGCGAGGAAAAATGCCCGCTTTGCGGCACGGTGGTGTTCCATCCGGACATGAAGCGGCCGGATGGCGAAAAGCCGTATCCCGCCGAAAGCAGGCGGCCTGCCGAAACGGCCAGCCGCTCGGGCATGCTGTTCATAACAAGCATAATGTTCTTGGTGCCGTTCGTGCTGTCGCTGCTGTGCGACTGGAAGGTGAACGGAACGCTTGTATGGTCGGGCTATGCGGCGGGCGCACTTGCGCTTGTATACATAATAGTAGTGCTGCCCATGTGGTTCCGCCATGCAACGCCGGTTATATTCGTTGCGTCGGACTTTGTGGCGATAGGGCTATATTTACTGTATATCGATTTTGCCGTGAACGGGCATTGGTTCCTTTCCTTCGCGTTCCCCGTGACCGGCGGGGCTATGCTTATTGCCTGCGCCGCGGTAACTCTGCTGCATTATCTTAGGAAAGGCCACCTGTTCGTGTACGCGGGCACGCTCATAGCCATTGGCGGCTTCGCGGTGCTTGTGGAGTTCCTTATAAACATAACGTTCCATGTGAGCGATACGCTTGTGTGGTCGCTGTATCCGCTGGCGTGCAGCCTTATTTTCGGCGTAACGCTTATCGTTATCGCCTGCTGCCCCAAAATGCGCGAGGGCCTGAGAAGGAAGTTCTTTATATAGGGGCTGCGGTAAATACAAATAAACATCCCCCCGCATAGCGGGGGGTATTTCAGTTTCGGGCATAGCCCTAATAATACTAGCGGCGCACAAGTGCGCATAAAATGCCTGCCAGCTTGCGTTCATTACCTGCTACCCGTAAACGGGTCCCGCGGGTCGAATATACTTAATTGGTCTGCTTCCTTGTCTCTTTTCAGCTGATCGGCTATATATTCCGTTATAGCTTTTGTGTTTTTCCCTACCGTATCCACATAATATCCTTTGCACCTGAACTCCCTATTTCCGTATGCAAATTTCATGTTCCCGTACTTTTGGAATATCATTAAGCTACTCTTTCCCTTTAAGCAGCTCATAAATCCTATACTCTTAGCCTCGGCTGTATACTGAGCAGCAGATGTATATGGTCGGGGCATATTTACCCCCTATTATTTCTGCCTATTTTCGCCGCAGTTTAGTGCATTAGGCTATATTGTTCACCGCTTAAGCTCTTTTGAACCCCGCCACTATGGCGGGGTTTTCTGGATACAAAAAGACCCGGTTTCACATCTGAAACCGGGTTGTACAGTCAAATGAAATCATAAAACGATGGGGTTTTCCTCTGAACCGTCCTGCTCATCGAAGAGCTTGGGAATGATGAAGCGTTTGCCTGTCACGGCAATGGCAAGCTGGGTTTTGTTTGCATAGCCTGTCTTTTGCAGAATATTGCGGATGTGATACTTCACATTATCTTTGGTATAGTGCAGCTCCTCGGCAATCTCGCTGTATTCCAGCCCCTCACAAACCATACGCAGAACCTTGATCTCAGTTTCCGTAAAATCAGCGCTGGTGGTAACGCCCAGCTTAACAATGGGCGATTCGCCGGGCCACATATGCTTGCCCTGCATGGTGGCGTCCATCACGGTGATCAGCTCCTCGGGACTTACTTCCTTGTGCCAGAAGCTGTCCGCTCCAACCTCTTTTGCCCGCTTGATAAAGCTCTCCTCCGGCATGGAGGTGACGATAATGATTTTGAGCTTCGGGAACTGCTTTCTCAGCTCGGCGGCGGCTTCAATGCCGTCCATTCTGCCGTGGGTGTAGACATCCATCAGTACCAGTTCTACTGCGCTTCGGCGACAGACGGTAGCGGCCATATCTGCTTTTGTGAGACTGCCCACCAGTTCGTAGCCTTCGCTGCTGCGCACAATATTCTCCATATATTCCCGTGCGATACGCTGGTCGTCAACCACAAGCACCCTTGTCATACCTGCACCTCCTGTTCCTGTTTTTCTGCGCCAACCGGCAAAGTAACCGTCAGCAAAAATTCCGGCTGCGACTGTATCTCCATCCTGCCTCCTGATCTCGTGATATATTTTTCCAGATACACGAGCCCGCCCCGTGGCGTGATGTCTCCCTCCGGCTGTCTTCCGTCGTTGGTGATATGTAAGGTGACAGCAGCTTCTGTCTGCTCCGATACCACGTACATAGCCGTTGCATCCGCATGACGGGCGGCGTTGATACAGGCTTCCCGCATGACCGCAAGAAGGGCTTTGAGCAGCTTCTCCTCCGTCGGAAGCTCGCCGTTTATTTCCACACGGACGCCGGAAACCTCTGCATCCCGGATAAACTCCGACACATCGTCCTGGGGATAGACGTTTTCCTCACGCAATACCTGAATGGCACGGCGAAACTGCGCAACAGCGGCGGCGTTTTCTTCGGAAGTGGTGTTTTGCCGCAAAATCTGCCGTATGGCGGCAACTCCCATATTCATCTGATCGTGCAGCCGCGTTTTCAGATTCAGGATTTCCTGTTCTCTTGTCATTTCCAGTACATTTTCCGACAGGACTTTCATTTTACGGTACATCTTTTTCAGTTCCCGTGACTGGCACTTCAGTTCCTGCTGTTTTTCGTACAGTTCGGTCACATCATCGAATATTACTTCGGTATAAACCTCGCCTTGTGCGGTCGTGATTTTCTCTGCGGAATATTGCCATGCGTGTCCGTCAGGGAAAAGGAATACATTTCCGTCCCGGATGACGCCGGTGCTGTTATCACAGCCCTCCAGCGCTTCGTTCAGCTCAGTAAGACTTTGCAGGTCGCTTTGCGTGATTTTGCGGTAAAGCTCATACATCGCCGTATTGCACAGCTTGATGGTGCCTGCGGGAGTGAAGTAACAGACGGCTGAGGGCAGGGTGTCCAGCGCTTCTTTTACCGCATTGCGCAGATCGTGTTTTGCTTTGATTTTTTCGATAGCTTTGCGTGCTTTCATGCGCCCTCACCGCCTTTCTGCAATTGGAAGGTAAAGCGGCAAGTTCCGTCCTCGCAGGAATACAAATCTGCGTCTGCCTTATGGCAGGATAAATCGGTATCGCAGACAAAGTCAATGGACACAAGAAACTGTCCCTTTCTTTCACGGGCATTGACCCACACACTGTGAAGGTCGAACAGACAGTCCTCCAATATCGTTTCAAAAGTGTGATATATACGAAGCATATCCTTTGTCGCCAAGATAACATCCGCAGGGAGCGTACAAAGGTATTTCACGTCCAGCAGTTCCAGATTAACAAAAGAATCCTCAAAGCATCTTGATAGGTCGCAAATATCCGCCGTTTCTTCCCGATGGCTGACAAGCAGAAGATTGCCGTAGCGCTTTATGTATGCACCCAAAACCGCTGCACCTGCAAGAAGTTTTTCTCGTTTTTGCGCATCATTTTCCGTATCATACTGTGTCAGCAGATGTTCAATCATGCTGATCTGTCCAGTCGTTTCCCGGTTGAGCACATCGGCTGCCCGGTTCTTTTCCTGCAAGGAAGGGATTTTCTTTTTCGTTTCCAGATTTTTCCGACGGATGCGGTTACGCTCCGAAAGATCCCGGCAGTTTTCTTCGATCTGCTCAATGGCTTCGGTAAGCTCTGAAACGTCCTCCTGCCACAGCACATGACCGAAGCGAATCGGTTTGCTTTTGATCAGTGTCGTTTTATCCGCCAAAACAGGATGCGTTTTGGCGCTCATTCTCTGCTCACCGGTCAGCTCCCTGGCATTGGAGCTGGCAAGGCAGACGGTGTTTCCCTGATCCGTAATCTGTGCGCCGAGCCTGCTGACCATAAACAGTTCTTCATAGCCGGTGTTGGTTTGGATAAGCCCGCACTGAATACAGCTTTCCAATATTCCGGTGAACATCAGACACTGCGCTGCAGCGATGTCTCCGCCGATAAGCTGCATCCATTCCACGCCGCTGACATATATAAAGGCATATACGATAGAACATGCCAGCAGCAAAAACGGCAGATATTTTTTCCTATATGAGAGCCGACACTTGATTATCATGATAACAAATGCCGCTAAAGCGCAAAGGATCTCCCACCCGAATACGATATAATATCCGAATGTATATCCATTGTTTATGTCCGTCCATACCGCTCCTTCCGGGAAGGAAAAGACAAGCTGATGAAGATCATTGGTAAGCACCAAAAGCAGACAAAGCACCGTGGGAATAGATAATAATAGCAGCGCCGTTTTCGACAGCCTTGCGTTCTCGGGCTTGCCCAGTGAGATGGCCACAAACAAAGAAAACAGCGGGATAAACAGCATTGGCAGGTAGTACAGGTACCATAGTTGCCGTGCTATTCCGATATCGGTTATAAAATAGTATCTCATTGAACGGATAACAAACCAAAAAACCATTAAGCCGGAAACGGCAATCAGATAATAGCGCACCTGTACCTGAATGATCCGTTTGCTGACGGAAATTCCCCATCCGATATACAGGGCGATATAGATCAGCGAGCGGGCGATCCCTCCGGGAACGATCAAGATATCAAACTTTCCCAAAACCCGTAAAGCAATCGCAGAGAAAACCATTGCAGCTACAAGAAAGCCTGTTTTGTGATTCTGTTTCGTCATGCGGGACCTCCTTTCAAAAATGTTTCATTTTGTTTTACTGTTTGTGCCGGGTATCGGCGGCGTTTGTTTACGGGGGTCTGTGGGCTTTACGGCATCATCGGGGATCGCCCATGAACGCCCGAACCGCTCTGCACCGGGAATGCGTCCCTGTGCCACATACTGATTGACACGTCGCTCCGATATACCCCATTTGTAGGAAGTTTCCCGTATGGAGAGATAACCTTTCATACGCCGCTCCTTTCTAACATACAGAATAATACAATATCTGTCTCTTATACACATCTGACGCTGCCGACG
>ENA-OYWS01000412-OYWS01000412.1-human-gut-metagenome-genome-assembly--contig:-NODE-412-length-20873-cov-6.071525_pt1 | contig 20873 bp, 17 predicted proteins | sample MGYA00244813_ERZ653402 | MGnify/ENA primary metagenome ERZ653402 (study PRJEB26926, sample SAMN06165021) | human gut metagenome | biome: ENVO:00009003; feature: ENVO:2100002; material: ENVO:00002003...
CGAGATCATGCCTAGTCTCGTGGGCTCGGAGATGTGTATAAGAGACAGAAATTTTCTCATAGAAGTAAATTAGGAAAATTACAAGTCAATATAGGAAAGCTAAAGAAAAAAGTTGCCATTGATATAGAAAGACTTCAAATTTATTTTCCTTCTATCAATATAAACGAGATTGAAAAAATCAATGAATTTCATGAAGGCTTAGTTAATGAACTTAACAAGACAATTCTCAAACAAATCACAAAAGAAAAAGAAATATTAGAATCAATAGAGAAAGAAGAAGAGGTAATAAGAAATAAGATAGATTCCGTTATTTCACTGAACCAAGCAAACAAAGTTGTTTTGGATAAACTTATTGAGTTGAGAAAAAGTGTTGATAATAAAGAAAAGGCAATCACTGATTATAAGAAACGTGAAGGCTTGAAGGCTGAGAAAAAAGATGCAAAGGATATGTTTGAGAAAACTCAGAATCTGATACTTGCTGACATTCAGAACAAGTTGAACAATGAGATTTCAATCTTGAATGAAAAGGTTGAAGGAAAAGAAAAGCAAGTTCCTTTGTGTGCGTTGTCTTCAAAGAGCTATACATATTTATGTTCTGATGATAGCGGAACTGGAACAAACTTTAAAAATTTAGTTTTATTTGATTTGGCTATATTGGCTTTGACTAGGCTTCCATTTGTTATGCACGACACATTACTTCTAAAAAATATTGAAAAAAAGAGAATGGATGCTATCATGAAATTATATTCGCAAGAAAAGAAAAAACAAATATTTATTTCTTTTGATGAATTGGCAGATTATAGTCCTACAACACAAAAGATAGCTGAAGAATATAAAGTCCTCACTTTATCTCCTGGAGGAAATGAATTGTTCGGAATATCTTGGAGCAAGAAAAAAACAGAAAAACATAATTAGGACAAAAATAGACGATGATACAATCCTACACAAAATACAAACAATTCGAGTCCTTGGTAGATGCCAAGGATAATGGGAAAGCTGTGAGAAACGGCTTGGACTTTCTGAGTTTCGTAGCAGAGGAATATAGCCGCTTGGAAGTGTATAACAACCAAGAATGTGATGGAGATGATTTCTTCACTTATCAAGTGGAGAAAGAACTGGCTCAGGTGCTGAGAGACGAGGCTACTTGAGAATATCGCTCCAATGGTACCGTTGTAGCGGTCGGATGGTACCGGTACTAAACATCCGCTACACACGCTGTCAAAGGGTGCCCTGCAGACTTCCCGAGCTTCTTGATGAGCTTCTGGTATGTACCCTCAAGACGTGCCTTTGTCAATTCGTCAGCAAAGTGGTTCATGCTTAGGAAGAGGGTGGATATTCCGATAGAGCAAGCCTGATGGCCAAGAGCACACGCGAGATAGGACTTGCCACATCCTGTAAGACCGGTGATGAGCAGATTGTCCCCTCGGCGTATGAAGCTTCAATCTGCCACTTACGCCAGTTGGCTTTCTGTAAGATTGCGCTCCGTAGAGCAGGTAATGTCCTCGATGAACACCTTGTATCTGAGTTTTGCGGCTTTCAGAAGTCTCTCTTCTCCACGGCCCTGTCAAGCCCAGGACGTTTCTGTGAGGGTAATACCATCATCGTCTCAAAGGCTTCTGCCATACCATGAAGACACAATTCCTTCAGTTGGCTGATTGTTGTCTGTGTGCTCATGATTTTGGCTTGTCTTTATGTGAAACAATGCTCCTGAAGGCGGACGCACCACGTACATTGTCGTTCTGAGGAGTCTTTGATATGATAGTGTTGGCCGCAGCCTTGTCGCGGTTGTGCTTTAAGATGTTGGACAGCATTTTATATCCAGCCTTGCCCGTCTCAGCCTTCATGAGGGCAGCAGCTGATTCGAGGCGGTCATACCCGTAAGTCCTGCCAAGGGACAGCACACCGTTGCATGTGCCGTATGCCTGCTGAGGGAATGTAGTGCGTTGCAGGATGTTTTCCACAGCCCACTTGGTAAACGGACCGACACGCCGGGCACGGTCGATGAGTGTCGCTGCATTCTGACTGCGGTTGTGCTCGTATGCGAGGTGTGACTCCGGCATATGTTCTTTCACGGTCGTATAACCGTATGGGTCGTACTTGCGGTCATGCGTCCACACAAGTTTTCCCTCCGCATATATCTCTACAGGTGTCACGTCCCACATGACTTTTACCATCTGTCCCACATACTTGTAGGGCACACTGTAGAAGTGGTGCTTTGAGTCTACACAGACATGATATGATGCGCCGAGCTTTACATCCTTGCGCATACGGAAGCAGTACATCTGCTGTGGCAGAGGACGCATGTTCGGCAGCTCATACTTCTCGAAGAGATCCCACCGACTACTGCCTTTGTAAGGAAGCAAGCAATACTCATCCAAAAACTCTCAGATGCGTCTGTTGATGTCTTCGAGTTCATAGAAGGTGTCATTCTCTATACGTGCGTAAATGTAATGATAGAGATGATTGACCACACCCTCCACCGGCCCCTTGTCGCGGGGTTGCCTTTGAGACGTTTCAACACCTCGGGCATAAGACGCTCAAGTTCTTAGACGTTTTTACATTAGATACGAATGGACTCATGTGTTCTATTCCGACAATAATATAAGAGCCCTTGCAAGACTTTTGTATAGAACATGAAAAGATGCGGTACCAAACCTCCGCTACACACGCTGCTGAGCCATTATGTCAAAGAAGGATAGTTTGAACGGTACCACTCTTCCGCTACGAAAAATCCGACAGCGTGAATCAGCGGTACCAAATCGCCGATATTATCACTTAATTAAAAAACGAAGGATATGATACAGAAAAGAACAAAGAGAATGGCAAGAACAGCCATTGTGGCGGCGTTATTGACGCTGTCTGTCACGGCGACGGCGCAGGAGAAGCGTGATGAGATGGACGCAAAGACCGTGGCCATGTTGCTGGAAAAGGCTGATGTGCAGCCCGAAAGTAAGGATGTAGTGCGCATGATGCCGCTTAGGATAATGCCAGGGGCAACTCATTTCCTCAAGGATTGCCATCGTGCGGAGGGATGGAGGGCTACTCCCGTGAGTCGCGGCGTGTTCGGTCTGACCGACGATGGCGTGACGTATACACTTTATAACATCAACGGCTATGCCCTCTCTGACGATCGCGAATGGTGCGTGACGTCGATGGAGCGCATTCCAGAGATGGGGTTCCCGGGCGTATTGCTCCACAAGACTGCCAAGGGGCTAACCGTTCCTGATGGTACGCAGCTTTATCTTGTTGACCAGCATGGCCTGGCGAAGCCCATGCCGCCGAAGTATGTCGATGCAACCAACTTTGTGGACGGACTCTGCGCAATTGCGACGAAAGTGGACGGGATGGTCGCAGACTGGCATTTCATGGACACGGGACTGCGTGAAGTGTATCCTTCCATCAAGACATATCCGAAGCAGGTGGGCGGCAAGAACTACACCATAGCTCCTCTCCGCGAGAACCGCAGGGCGGTCTATGTGGCAGAAAACGCCTTCAGCGGCGCCTGGGGCTACCTCGGCGCCGACGGGCGGATGGTCATACAGCCGCAGTATAGCTCTGCACGCTCTTTCTCGAGCGGTCTTGCCCTCGTTTCGAAGGGCGACTTCGGCGACGACTTCTTTTTCATAGACCTCGGCGGTACGAAGCGGTTTGAGCCGAAGAAGACGAATCCCAATCTCGTCGATCCACAGGCGGTGAGCGACTATGCGCCGCGTCTGGGGATCTGTACCGTGGCTCCAATGCAGAACGACAACGACGAGGACGACGGATACTACGCCCACTATTATAACGCCAGCGGCAATTCTTGCGGCAAGGCTCTTTGGGGAACGCCATTTTTTAAGTCAAACGCTTATGCCCGTAAGGTCGTCGATGGCGAGGAGCGCACCTGCATAGTGACGGGGGGCAGTGGCGCAGGCGACGTGGAAATCGGAGCGGTGTCTGAGGTCGACTTCCATACTGCACAGTGGGGCACGCCGTGGGTGGACGATGGCGGCGTCATGCACTATTCGGCACACCTGACGGACAACGGAATCGGTGTCGGTTCACAGTATCCTATGAGCTGGGAAGTAGGCGATTTCTCTGCCGACGGCTATGCTACGGCCTCAATCATGAGTCCCAACGGGATGATGAAGTTCACGGGCATTATAAACCGCCAAGGCATCTTTGTGGTAGTCTATCAGATAGAGGGCGGAGAGGAATAGCTCATGTGTCACCATTCTGACACTTTATTGACATTCAAAATTATTGCTGTCCGCTGGATAGTATCAGTCATTCTGATAAAGACAAGCGGAAACCTTAAGGTTGCATTATAACCTTTTGGTTTCCGCTTTTTTTATTAGATCAGTTAAGAAGGATTGCTATGCTTCAGCCTATTTTAAGCTAAACTTAAGCGTCTGCACATCACGGCTGTTGGGGCCGACCATGATGTTGAAGTCGCCTGGCTCACACTTATATTCGAGCTGCTGGTTGTAGAACATCAGATCATCGGGAGTAATAGTAAAGCTCACCGTCTTGGTCTCGCCCTTTTTCAAGTTTATACGCTTGAAGCCTTTTAACTCTTTCACAGGGCGTGACAAGCTGCCAACAAGGTCGCGAACATACAGCTGTACCACCTCGTCGGCATCGCGATCGCCAGTGTTGGTGACGTCAACCGTGAGGGTCAGGCTGCCACCCATCGTGAGGGTGTCGGATGAGAGTCGGGGTTTGCCATAGCTAAACGTGACATAAGACAGACCATAGCCGAAGGGGAATAGCGGATCGTTGTCGATGTCGAGGTAGTTGCTTCGGAACTTTGAGAACCACTTGCCTTCCTCAAGCGGACGACCTGTGTTGAGGTGGTTATAGTAGAGCGGAATCTGTCCTACGCTCTTTGGCATGGTGGCGGTTAGCTTGCCGCTCGGACATTTGTCGCCAAAGAGCACGTCGCAGATGGCATCTGCCGTTTCGCATCCTCCAAACCACACATTGAGAATGGCTTCAAAGTTGTCGTTCTCCCATGTCATCACCGTTGGACGGCCAGAGAAGTTGAGTAGCACGATGGGCTTGCCAAGCTTCTTCAGGGCGGCGAGCATGTCGCGCTGAGCATCGGGCATGTCAAGGCTGCTGCGGCTGCAACACTCGCCGCTCATCTCCGACGACTCGCCCACGGCAGCAACGATAACATCAGCATTGCGTGACACGGCGATGGCCTCATCGAGAATCTCCTTGTCGGAACGTTTGTCGCGCTCAGATATTCCTGCATTAGCCTCAAGCTTGGTATCGTGCATGAAGTTGGAGCCTCTGGCATACAGCACCTCTGCCTTGTCGCCCACAGCCTCTTTCATGGCTTGCAGCAGCGTTTTGTTTTCATCGAAGCGGGCAACCAGACTCCATGTGCCCGACATGTTGCGCTTGCTGTTGCCCAACGGGCCGACAAGGGCTATGCGTCCTTTTTTCTGCAAGGGCAGTATCTTGCCATCGTTCTTCAGAAGGACGAATGTCTCGGCGGCAATGTTGCGGGCCTCCGCGCGGTGGGCTGGAGTGAAGATCTCTTTCTTGGCACGCTTCTCGTTGCAATAGCGATAAGGGTCGGCAAAGAGTCCGAGCTTCCACTTTGCCTCCAAGACGCGTCGGCAGGCGGCGTTGACAGCGGCTTCAGACACCTTGCCTTCGGCTATCGACTGAGCCAACGTGCCACGATAACCGTCAGACATCATGTCCATGTCGGTACCGGCGTTCAGGGCAAGTGCCGACACGGTCTTGAGATCGCCCAAACCGTGGTCCATCATCTCGGCGATGGCAGTATAGTCGGTCACGACCATTCCCTTGAAGCCCCACATGCCACGCAGCACATCGGTAAGCAGCCAGCGGTTGGCGGTGGACGGTATGCCCTCGAAGGTGTTGAAGGAGGTCATTACGCTCATGGCGCCTGCATCGACGGCGGCCTTGTAGGGAGGCATGTAATAGTTGAACATGCGCCAGCGGCTCATGTCGACCGTGTTATAATCGCGCCCCGCCTCAGAGCCACCGTAAAGAGCAAAATGTTTGATGCACGCCATCACTGTGTTAGGTGCCGACAGATCGGTGCCTTGATAGCCTTCAACCATGGCGCGGGCAACCTGTGAGCCTAAGTAAGGATCCTCCCCACTGCCCTCGGCCATGCGTCCCCAGCGCGGGTCTACACAGATGTCGAGCATGGGCGAGAAGGTCCAGTTTAAGCCGTCGGCCGATGCCTCCTGTGCCGCTATCTGTGCGCTGCGCTTTATGGCCTGCATGTCCCATGAGCAAGAGAGCGAGAAGGGAATGGGGAACACCGTCTCGTAGCCATGGATAACGTCCATGCCGAACAGCAACGGAATCTTCAGGCGGCTTTGCTCCACCGCTATCTTCTGCATGTCGCGTATGTTCTTCACGCCTTTAAGGTTGAACAGTCCGCCCACTTCGCCGCGCGTTATCTTTCCGGCGATGTCGCTGCTTTTGGCCTGTCCAGTAACGATTGTTCCAGTGACGGAGAGGTTTAGCTGTCCGATTTTCTCCTGTAGTGTCATCTTAGCCATCAGGTCATCGATAAACTGGTTCATCTTGCCTTCGTCGGCTGCGTGTGTCTTGGCCTGCATGCTGCACAAGGGCAGCAATGCCAATGATGCTAATGCTAAAAATTTTCTGATTTTCATAAATGTGTGATAAAAACGAATTAAAGGTGGGCCGATAAGACGACCCACCTATTATATTATTAGTTTATCGCTTAACCGTTAATCGCGACCATAGCCCGGGTTCTGTTTCAGCTTCTGGTTAGCCTCAAGAACAGAATAGTGGATGGGGAAGCGGTTAAAGTTAGTGTTATTGGTGGCCTTGTGGTCCCACCAGTCTTCTGTGACGTAAGCATCCCAACGCACAAGGTCGGTACGGCGGCGACCCTCAGCCAAAAACTCCTGCTGCCACTCGTCGAGCATGCGATACTTGTCGAGGTTGGCGGCGGTTACGGGGTCGGGGTCGTTGCCGTTCTCAAAGTAGCGCTTGCGCACGGTGTTGATGAGCGTGGCAGCTCCAGCCTTGTCACCCAAGCGCATCTTACACTCGGCCAACATGTAATAGACCTCAGCCAAACGGATGATTGGCACATCGGGGTTGAACATCAACTTCTTGTCCTCCTGTGTGGGGCGTGGACTTAACTTTGTGACGCGAACACCAGAGTTTTCCTCGGCAGTAGCGATTGTTGAAGGTAAGTCGGCAACCGAATTATACAGATAAGAACCATCGGCCTTCTTGTAAAGGTCGTTCTTCACACGAGTGAAATAGGCCACCTGGTCTACCTCGTTGATGATCTGACCCTTATACTCGCGGCTACCGAGGCATACCCATTCGGGATTGAGCGGATTCTGCAACTTGCCCACGATGAACATTCCACGGTATTTGCCGTCGCCTAAATAGACATAATTCTGCTTGCGGATGTCCTTGTCGTTGAACTTCGAGTAGACGCGACCAAGCTTATAGGTGTAGGGCTTGCCTGTGGGATCAAGACCTGGCGTCAGACCAATACCGTTGTTGGAGCCAGAGTTTTCAACACCGCCCAGATAGTTGCGGTAGTTATAAGGCACCATCTGTGACCAGCGCATGCCGTCGGTCTCAAGCTTTGCGTTCTCGCTCGGCACGCTCCAGATGTTCTCAGGGCTCGTTTCGTTGTTGAATCCGAAAATGTTGGTCCAGTCGGGATCAAGCGCATACTTGCCATACTTGCCGTCGATGATGTCCTGACAGATGGCAGCACACTCGCTCCACATCTCCTTGCGTATGTAGGATTTTGCGTTGAAATAGAGCTGAGCCCTCATTGTGGCGGCAGCTGCAGCGTTGATGGCACCCGTTTCCTTGGCTCCCAATTCTTGCTTTACGGGCAGTCCCTTCAGTGACACTGTGAGCAACGAGTCGATGAAAGCAAAGGTCTGCTCGTCGGTTGCGCGTGGCTGGATGTCGCTTCGTGTAGTGGTGTAAAGCGGCATGCCGCCGAAGAGGTCAAGGCCCTTAAGATAGAAATAGGCCACGAGCGACTGCAGCTGGGTGAGCATCGACTCTCGTGTGCCTTTAGGGAATCCCAATTTGTCGAAATTCACCTCCTCAAGGTCTTCAAGCGCATCCCACGCAAGGGCTGTTCCCATCTGCGACATTTTCCATCCATCAGAGATACATGCCATGTCGTCAGTGAACTCGTGATGGTGGATTTTCTGATAGTTTCCACCGTCAAACCAGTCGCTACCTCTTGTTGGCAACATGAACTCATCGGTGCCGAGCTCCTGTAGACGCCATATGTTTTCTTCCTGTGCAGCAGAATATCTCCAGTGGGTAAAAGGACGCGCATAACGTTGGTACACGGCCTCTTGGCTGGTGTAGAATGTCTCTGGGGTGACCTGAGTGTAAAATTCGGGGTCGACGTTGCATGAGGTGAGTGCCGCCGATGCGACAACACATCCAATCACCGACTTCAATATGTTTTTGGTTTTCATAATATTCGTGATTTTTTTAGAAATTAAACTGCATTCCAAAAGTCCAAGTACGTGCCATGGGATAGTAGCCATCCCAGAACTTCTCTGTACCCTGATCCCATCCTGCGATGTTGACCTCGGGGTTCATGCCGCTGTAGCCAGTGATGCAGCACACATTGCCGCAGGTACCCCACAGACGAATCTTCTTTATAAACTTGGTGTATTTCTTCATGTCGAAAGTGTAACCCAAAGTTATGGCATCAATCTTCAGGAAGGTGCCATCCTCAAGGTAGTAATCACAAATCTGCTTCTCACCACGGATGTTGTTGAACTTGCCGTAGGCGTCTTTCAGCACATTGTTGTTGCCGCGTCCCTGGATGCCGAAGTACATGTTCATGGTGTTGAAGACATCGAAATCTATCCAGCTACGCATGTTGATGCCGAGGTCCCAGTTCTTATAGGTGAACGTGTTGTTCCATGATGCAATGACCTTGGGGTTGTAGTCACCCATGTAGCGCTTGTCAAGCTCGGTCTTCTTCTCGGCAGGAATGACGTTGTTGTCTTTGTCGTAGAGAAGGAAATTGCCGTTATCGTCGAATCCAGCCCATTTCCAGATGAAGAACTTGCCTATGGTTGAACCTTCCTCAATGCGTGCTGCATCGCCCGGTGTGCCAGGAGCGGGGAAGCCGTTGCCGTTGTAGTAAGAGTTGTTGCCCCACAGGGTCTTGATCTTTCCGCTGTTGTGGCTCAGGTTAAGGTTGGAGGTCCACACAAAGTCTTTTGTCTTGACTGGAACACCGCCAATCTCAAACTCCCATCCCTTGATCTGCATCTTACCGATGTTCTGCCACTGGGTGGGCTGAGTGAAGGGAGGCTGCGGCACAGTTACCTCGTAGAGAAGGTTGTCGATGTTGCGCACAAAGTAGTCGAACTTGCCATAGAGACGTCCGCCGAGGAGCGAGTAGTCGATACCGAAGTTCCACTCCTTCTTCTGCTCCCATCCCAGATCGGGGTTGACGTTCTGCGACTTTCCGTATGACATCTTCCAGTTGCCGTTGGGCAAGAGCCAGTAGGCATCGGAGCCGAGCATGTTGGCCATGTAGGTTGACGAGAAGTTGTTGTTACCTGTCACACCGTAGCCGACACGCAGCTTCAAGTCGTCAATCCACTTGATGTCCTTCATGAACTTCTCACTTGAGATGCGCCATCCTCCTGAGAGTGACCAGAAATTGGCCCAGCGCTTGTCGCTTGAGAACTTTGAAGAACCTTCGTGACGTATCGATGCAGAAAGCATATAGGTGTCGTTATAGGCATAGTTGGCACGTGCGAACACAGAGAACAGCTTCTCTGTAGGTGCCTTAGACGAAGACATTGAAGCCTTGCCATCGCTCAGACCGGTTCCCTGACCTATGTCCCAGAACTTAACGCCGTCAACGGAGAAGTTATAGTTTTGCATGTTGAAGCCCTCTTGGTTATACTCGAAATAAGAATAACCTGCGGCTGCGCTGATGGTGTGTTTCTTAAACTCGTTTGCGTAAGTGAAATATCCCTCAGATGTAATGTTCTCTGTTTTAGAGAATCCGAGATAAGCTGTTCCTTTGTGGTTGTCCTCTATAGAGGTGCGGCTATAGCTCGGGTTGTAGGTATGGTTCTCCCACTGGCGGCTCTCATAGCCAAACGTCTGCTGGAAGGTCAATCCCGGCACAGACTTAATGTGCAGTTTCATCACCATCTCGGGTTTGAACCACTTGTCGGTGCCCTCATAGGTGTAGAGGTGAGCATCGGCCACAACGTTATAGTCGAGCGTCTCGTTCTGCCAGATGTTGAATCCGGTCTCAGATTTATCGTCGTAGGGTGAACGCGTGGGGTTGTTGAACAGAGCCTGCTGGAAGTTGGGCCAGTGGTTGTTGCGCGCTGCCTGACGGTAGTCGACCATTGGTTTAAACTCGAGCCATCCGTTAAAAAGATAGAAGCGGGCGTTGAAGCGGCCACCATAGTCCTTGCGGCTATCGACAATGGCCATACCGTCCATCTTGTTATAATAGAGCGAGGTGTAGACCTGTGCCTTGTCAGTGCCGTACTGAAGCGAGAGGTGATGCTTGGTCGAGAAGTTCTTGTGGTTGATCATCTCGTCCCACCAGTCGGTATCGGAGCCATAGTCGGTGCCGATGTTGTGCTCGGCATACTCGCGTCCAGACAACATCTTCGGTGCGTTGTATGTATGGCGGTGAGAGAACTCGTTGGCATACGTGAAATTGAGCTGACCGCTTGTGTTTGTGCCGCTCTTTGTGGTGATGAGAATCACACCCGAAGCAGCGCGTGTGCCATAGATGGCACCTGCAGAAGCATCCTTAAGCACATCGATAGAGGCAATGTCCTCTTGTGTGAGCGAGCGAATGTCGCCACCGGGGAAACCGTCGATAACGATGAGCGGAGAACGTCCTGCATTGATTGACGTCATACCACGCAATTGGAAAGTAGTCTCTGAGTTGACCGAACCAACGTTGTTCATCACCAGACCGCTGATCTTGCCTTGCAGAGCGCTCGACACGTCGGCACCGCCGACACCTACCATGAGGTCTTTGCCCTTGATTGACGTGATGGCACTTGTAACCTCTTTCTTGTCGAGTGTGCCATAGCCAATTACCACGACCTCGTTAAGATTGGAGATGTCTTCTTCCATCTTGATGTTGAGGTCACCTTGAGCACTTACACGCTTGGTCTTGTAACCCACGCCCCTAATTTCGAGCATCGATTTTTTATCAGGCACCTTGATGTTGAACTTTCCATCTATGTCTGTGACAGCGGCATACGACACATCGGCGCCAACCACCCTTATTACCATTCCCGTGAGCGGCTCACCTTTATCATCGGTAACAGTGCCCTTAACACGACCGTCCACAGCTGGCGCAACCATGCCATGCTCATCTGCGGCGAAGGCAGGCATCATGACCGAACTGCTACCCAACAAAGCCGAGACGATTAATGCTTTCGTTGTATAGTTTTTTAGGTTGTAATACATAAAAGATAAATTTAGGATTGAAACATTTATTTAGAAGGTAATCAATTTTATTATAGGTATCTGTTATCATCTTGGTTTAAAGCACATGTTCTGGGGACATAACGGATGCTATGTCGCAGCATCTGAGTGAAGACGTATGTGACTCGCGATCCGTTACGTCCCAATTCATGTTTGTCATGGCATCCGACGCTTGCCTGTGCCCTGTCGTTTTTATTCTATTTTGATACAGGATAGCTGCTCTTCACAAACGGGGCGCTCAGCAGGTACTGGGCACTCACCTTGATGCTCTGCTCAACAGGCATTGTGCATTGCTCTATCTCAGCAACGATATAACGCACACCTGCTGTCTTGGCGTTGCGGAAGATTGCATCCCAGCCCACCATGCCGCTCTGACCAATCTCGCGGTGATCCTTGCAGTGGTAAGACTTGAAGCGTCCGGGATAGCGCTTGAAATATTCTACGGGACTTGCCGCGCCACGCACCGTCCAATACATGTCCATCTGGAAGAACACATATTCGGGGTTGGTGTGCTCAAGCATATAGTCGTACATCAGCTGTCCCTCCACCTTCTCAAACTCGTAGTTGTGGTTGTGGTAGCCGAAGCTTAGACCTGCCTCCTTGCACATCTTGCCGATGGCATTGAGATAGCGACAGTAGACGTCAAGGTCATGGATCGACTTCTGTAGACCTATCCACGGGTTAACGATGTAGCTCATGCCTGCTGCCTTGTGGTCAGCAATACATTTCTTCCACCAGTCAAGAGCCTTTGTGCAATCGCCAGAAGCAAGCTCCTCTGCTGTAAGACCATGGTTTACATGCGAAGAGAGCACCTTCATGCCAGCCTTCTCTACATCGGCCTTGAAATCTTTCGCCTTACGGTTGTAGAACGTGCCGTGCTCCTGGTCGTACCATGCAGCCTCAACTGAGGTGTAGCCCATGTCATGAAGACGCGAGAGCAGCGAGGTCCAACGAGCCTCGGCCTTGCCGTCCTTGTTGATGTCGCGCACAAGGTCGCGCACAGAGTAGAGTTGCAGACACAGCTCCTTCTTCACGCTCTTCTGCTGCTTAGCATGTCCGTTCTGTTTCTGCGCTGCCACACTGAGTGGCAGGCAGAGAACGAATGCTGCTAAAAAAGAAAAAAATAGTTTTCTTTTCATATGATGATTATCTTAAGAAACTGTCAATTGATGTTTTTAAGTTGCGTCACACGCCAAGGCCATTAATCCATAACCTTGATGCGTATGTTGCGGAACTGCACGCTGTCGCCGTGGTCCTGAAGACCTATGTAGCCCTCGTGCTTGTCGCCGCCCATGTTGTTGAGCAACTCGAAAGCGTAGGGGAATTCGCCACCCTTCTTGAACTTGCTGTTCTGCAACATCTCTGTCCACTTGGGTGTCCACAGATGATACTCTACAACATTCTGTCCGTTCTGACCATGAATAACGGTTCCTTTGTACACCATAATCTTAACCGAATTCCACTGGCCATAAGGCTTTGAGTTCTGAGGCTTGGCAGGAATCATGTCGTAAAGCGAAGCCGACTGTCTGTTGCCGTCAACTCCAAGCTGTGCATCAGGATGGTTGGCGTTGTCAAGCACCTGATATTCGGAAGACGACTGCCAGATGGGCAAATACTCAAATTTGCCGTTCACCTTTCCCATTACCTCCTGAGCCATGTAGAAGATACCTGAGTTGGCACCCTTCGTTACCTTATACTCCAATTCGAGCGTAAAGTTCTGGAACTTATGCGCAAAAATAAGGTCGCCACCGTCAGCAGCATGTGCCTCGCCCGTGCCCGAGCCTTTGAGCGTTATCGCTCCATCCTGCACGGTCCAGCTCTTTGGAGCGTTGTCCATGCCGTAGCCACGCCATCCGTTAAGAGTCTTGCCGTCGAAGAGCACGATGTAGCCATCCTTATCTTTTGGGAAGGATGCAATGTCCACATTTTTCTTGTCAGCAACCTTGAGTTCATAATCCTGGTCGGCAGCAGCTGTGTCGGTTGAGCATTGGCATCCCGCACATTTGCAATTACACTGACATTTCTTATTGCCGCAACCTGTGATGAGCAATGCGGCAGCAACTGCTAATAAAATCTTTTTCATTGTTCCTTAAACATTATTTAAGTTCTTTCACCTTAATATTCTTGAACCAAACGGTGTCGCCATGGTCCTGCATGCCGATGTAACCTTCGTGGTTCTCACCGCCGCAGTTGTTGAGCAGGTTGAAAGCAACGGGCCATTTGCTCTGAGAGAACTTGCTATTCTGCAGAAGCTCGGTCCATGCTGGTGTCCACAGGTCATACTGCACGACCTTAACACCGTTCTGCCAGTGCTCTACATGTCCGTTGTCACAAACAATCTTTATGTGGTTCCACTGTCCGTAGGGCTTTGAGTTCTGAGGCTTTGCGGGAATCATGTCATAGAGCGATGACGACTTGCGGTTGCCGTCAACGCCCAACTTGGCATCAGGGTGATTCTCATTGTCGAGCACCTGACACTCGGGAGCAGAGATGAATATCGGCTCTACATATCCCTTGGGGCTCTTGACCTCCTGGCCAAGATAGAAGATACCAGAGTTGGCGCCTTTAGACACCTTCCAGTCCATCTCGAGCACAAAGTTCTTGAACTTGTGTGCAAAGATGATGTCGCCACCTTCGCCTTGTCCGGCGTTGAACTTGAGGCAACCGTTCTCTATAGTCCAGCGTGCGGGCACATGACCCTTGCCATAACCACGCCATCCGGTGAAGGTTTTGCCGTCGAACAACGTCATGTAGCCTTTGCTGTCTTTTGCAACACTGATGGTCTTGTTTTCATCGCCCATCAGTTCGGTAGAAACGTTAATAGACACTTTCTTCTGTGCTCCAGCAGGCATAATACCAGCGATAAAGGACATAAAAGCCATAGAACATATAATCTTTTTCATTGTGTTTCTTTTTAGTTAGTTGTATTATACTTTGGCGAAAATTATTTCGGCATATCAGGCAACTTCCATCCGTCGCGATAGGTATGCTTGATCAGTTCCTGCGACAGCTTGACAGCGTTCTGCGGCTCTGTCCATGTCTTGTTGAACGAAGGATGGCCGTTATGGATGGTGAATCCGTCCTTAATGCAGGTTTTAATGGTCTCGTCCTCGCCAATGTTAGTGAAGCGCATGTTCTCGCCATCCCACTCGAGCACCTTATTCAGGCCCTGGAGACGTACTGCGAGTACACCCATCACAACCATCTCGTTGAAGGGGCCTGCCTCAGAGAAGTCAGAGTTGCACTTGTGACGATACTTCGGACTCTCCTTACAAGCGTTCACCCAGTCCATCTCATGGCTAACCTTTACGCGGCGTGCCACCTGAGGAACGTTGGGCTTGCGGCCAGAGAGCAACCATGGGTTTTCTCCGTAGCATCCGCAGATGAGGGTGTCCTTTGTTCCATGGAAGATGGTCAGACCACCACCGGACTGCATCAGTTGCTTGCCTTGTGGGAAGCCTTTTGGACGGTCGGGCATCAAGCCGCCGTCATACCAGTGAACCTCAACTTCGGGCATGCCGACCTTTGCCATATTGTCGCGTGCGGGGAATGTAAGCTTAACGTGCTGTGCCTGGGGAGCGCATGCGTTGAGAAGCAGTGTTGAAGAAGCTTCAACCTTTGTGGGATAGCCCAAATGCAGAGCCTTGAACGGCTGATGCATGATGTGACATGCCATGTCGCCGAGAGCGCCTGTACCGTAGTCCCACCATCCACGCCAGTTCCATGGCTGATAGACTTTGCTGTAAGGATTGAGGCGTGCAGGACCCGTGAAGAGATCCCAGTTGAGCGAAGCAGGAATGTCATCCACGGTCTCAGGCTCGTTGAGTCCCTGTGGCCAGATAGGACGGTCGGTAGCACAGTCAACGCGTGTCACCTCACCAATCTCACCATTCCAGATCCAATCGCAAACAGTCTGTGTGCCGTCCCATGATGCGCCCTGGTTACCCATCTGCGTAGCTACCCCCGTTGTCTCGGCCAACTTTGTGAGCAGACGCGACTCGTATACCGAGTGAGTAAGAGGCTTCTGGCAATATACATGCTTGCCGAGCGTCATGGCATCTGCCGTGATGATGGCATGAGTGTGGTCAGCCGTGGCAATGATGACGGCATCCATGCTCTTTCCCATCTCCTCGTACATCTTGCGATAGTCCCAGAAGCGCTTAGCCTTTGGAAATTCATCGAACACGCCCTTGGCATAATCCCAGTTTACGTCACACAGAGCAACGATGTTCTCGGTGTCCTTCACGGCGTTGATGTTAGAATGGCCGATGCCGCCAATTCCCACTACGCCGATGTTAAGTTTGTCACTTGGAGAGATGTGACCATGGCTCTTGCCAAGAATAGAACTTGGAGCGATTGTTAAGCCGGCGATTGCGGCTGCTCCCGATTTAAGAAAGTCTCGTCTTGAAATAGGCATAATTATTCGTTTTAAAAGTTAAATAATAGGTATTGAAATATCAATTGTTTTTTCTCACATGAAGCAAGCCGTAACCGTCGGTCATGTTGCGGCGGCGCTCTCTTATCTGTTCAAGCGTCTGGTTGTCGCCTATTGATGGCAGGCGGTTGTGACGGCTGTCATCAAGGAAGCGCTTCGCATACTCGGACGCTACAGCCGAATCGCGCAAGGTGGGCAGGCGACGGTCAAGGTGTCCCTTCTCTATGCTGTCTGCAAAACGGTCGATGAGCACGTCTATATTCTTGCCGCCAAAGGGACGTTCGATACGCTCGGTGCGTGTTACACCATGCAAATCGACAATGGCAGTTTTGAAATCGTGCGACATGCGCACAATACCCTTTGTGCCGATAAGGTCTATATAAGAGTTGTGTGTCTGGTCTTTCGACAACTGACCGTAGACAAAACCTTGGGTTATGTCGAACACCACTCCGTTTTGGAAAGTGCCGTGACACTGCACCCACCAAGGGTCCTTGTAGTCCCACATGCGCAAGCCCTGGGCATGCCATGTAGAAAACTCGGAACCGGCATACCAACGGGCAATGTCGACATAGTGCATGCCGCAATCGTGGAAACACGGACCTTCATATTCGTGACCTTCACCTGGGGCCAGTCCTGGCGTCATGTGACACACACGGATGATGGCCAGCTCACCCAATTCGCCCTCGTCGATAAAACGTTTCATCGTCTCATGATACCAAGAGTTGCGGAGATAGAGATTGACGGTGGAGAGCACGTTCGAGTTTTCCGTTGTGCGTACCACATCCCACTCGCGTTCCACGGTGTCGGCCACGGGTTTCTCCGAGATGATGTGCTTGCCATAGCGCACGGCCTTATCAATCTGCTCCTTGCGAAGGTTGGCCAATGTACATAGCACCACCATCTGCACCTTGGGATCCTCAAACACTATCTGTTCGTCGGCAACAATAGTTGAGCTTGGCGACAACTTTGCGGCGCACTCGCGTGCCTCCTTGTTCACATCACAGATGTAGGCCACCTCATAGCGTCCGTTCTTAAGAAACTTGTCCAGATACTTGCCTCCCATTCTGCCAAAGCCAATTATGGCAACCTTTATCTTTGAATTGTCCATTGTTGTTAAGTTTATTTTTTCCAGCGTAAGCATTTAACTTGCCACACTTGTTTCGTTTTTTTTAGATTAATCGTCAGAGATGTCCTTTCGGGCTGGTCTCACAAGAAACGCACTCAGCTCCCACAAAATGTAGATGGGAATGAACACGGCCATGAGCGTGAAGGGGTCTGAAGATGGCGTTATGAACGCTGACACAACCAGCAAAGCCACTACAGCGTGACGTCGGTATTCTCTGAAGAAACTGCGGTTGAGCAGTCCCACCTTGCCGAGGAACATTGACACAAGCGGCAACTCGAAAATTATACCCATCATGAACACCAACATAAGGAAGTTGTCCATATACGAGTCGAGCGACAGCTGGTTGCTGATGTCGGCACTGAGCTGGTAGTTGTAAAGGAAGCGGAGGGTAAGCGGAAACACCACACTGTAGCCCACCATACATCCTATAAAGAACATCACCGTGCCGAAGACGAAGGTGAAACGCATGTTCCTACGCTCGTTGGCGTAAAGTGCGGGGCACACAAATTTCCAGACCTCATAAACAAGATACGGAAAAGTGAGGAGCAATGCCAACCAAAACGACAGCGACATGTGCAGGAAGAACTGTGACGACAGCCTTATGTTTATAATGTCGACATGGAATGGGCGCGTTAGATCGTCGGGCACCATTTTTAACATCGACGATACTTTGGCCAACCAGCGATAAAGGAAGAAACCGTTATCGATAGGTGCCATCACCACATGCTTGAATATCCACGGCACGAAAGCAAAGCCTCCTATTATGAACACACCAAGAGCAGTGAACACCCTTACCAGCGTCCAGCGCAAGGCCTCGAGATGGTCAGTGATTGACATCTCGCCAAGCAGTCGTCCGTTTGCTTCAAGCTTGCTGTTTGTCATCTTTCTTGTCAACTGGAGCGTCTGGACAGTTGTCCATTTCCTTGTTTATCTCTGCTTCAATGCCGTTCACTCCATCCTTGAAGTTCTTAACGCCAACTCCAAGGCCGCGCATAAGTTCGGGAATCTTTTTTCCGCCAAACAACACAAGCACTACGATAAGAATGATAATCAACTCGGGTGTGCCGAGACCTCCAATAAGGAGCAATTGAGAAATGTTCATAACGTTTTTAATTATTGGTTTAAGTTAATGTTTTGTTATTTACTCTCTTGCCATCGGCATCGTAAAAGAAGCCTTGGCTGTTGTCTTTTCATTTTTGTTTTTAGCTGTTGCAAAATTAGATATTCTGAATCTAAGTTCAAACACTTGAAGCCAATGTATAAACGCCGTGAGAGTTATATCTTTAAAACGATATTGAATATCAATAACTTATAAAACCGTCCCTTTCGGCTTGTATAATGATTTCAAAGATTATACAAGCCTGAAAAACTTGTGTGTTTTGTTGTTTTTTGCCCAAAAGGCGATAAAACTTGCTCTGTAGAAGGGTGAAAAACGAGAAATAAAAGTTGTAGGAGCATCCACTTATGTGGAAGACCAACTTGAACAAGTTAGGAAACAAACAACAACGGGGAGCTGCGGTTACTATCCACAGCTCCCCGTTGTTGCCTTACATCTTATAAAGCGACTAAAGAAAACTAATGTGAGTTTCGTTCGTAATCTTCAAAACCCACCTTAATTATAATAACGATAAAAAATAAAGGTTGTTTCTAAAATGACAAAATGTGTTTCTCAAACTCGTCGTTGTTTACAAATGAGCGATTCTTTGCCCTTGTCTTGTATGTGTTCACCGTGTGAACAGAATATCCGAGATAGTGGGCAATGCGCTCATTCTCGCTTATGCCCATGCGTATAAGTGCAAAGATGCGCATCTCGCTCGTCAAGGTGCCCTCTTCTGACGGATTTTTGCGGTCGCTTTCGTTGAAAAGAGAATTATACTGCTCCACAAATTTAGGAAACAAAGCAAGGAACGTCTTGTCAAAATTCTTGAACATCGCGCTGCGCTCGTTGGAAATGAGGTCTTGGCTTGTCATGTTCTTTATCTTGTCATACTGTCGGGTTACCAGTGCCTTGTTCACGATGTTGAAATAGTGCTCAAGGGCTGATATGTATTCGGTAGAATCGTACAATGTGCGCGCTATGTATTCGTTCTTCACCGTGTTGGCCTCAACAAGCTGCTCATTTGTAGAGTTAAGCTCAGCAAGATGCTGCGAGATAAGAGCGTGTGCTTGTTTCAACCGTAAGTTGAGCTTGTGCGAATAAAAATAAGCTCCGCCGAGTACACACAATACAACAAACACGCACACAGAGAGAATAATGAAGAGGTCGCGCTGCTGGCTAACCATGCCGAGACGGGTCTTTTCTACCTGAGGCATGATGTTGCTCAATGCGACAAACCTTACAGGAGCATTAAAGAAATTTATTGCGTCTAAAGCCTTTGCCATATACCTGCTCGCCCTTGCGTCGTCAATGTGTTTTATGGAATTGCTCAAATTATAAAGCGACGTCAGTTCCATCGTTGACGACTCGTTGTCACAAATGGCCGACTTTATAAAGCAGACTAATGCCTTGTCATCATCTCCTTTCTTTTTATATGCCCATGCCTGCACCATAAAAAGTCCTGCCATAAAATGCTTGTCCTTAGTGTTCGCAAGCGCCTGATTGGCTAACAATATCACCTGATCATTATCCTCCATTGCTTCCTTTTTGGCGATAGTGTACTGAAACCAATCGGCCGATTTTGGTTGAACCAATGCAAGCAATGAATCAACCGCATCTTCTGCATAACGCGCATAAATGGCCTGCTGTTTCTTGCATGCCACAAAACTGTAACGCTGCTCAGTCCACAGCCTGTTTTTGGTCTTGTAATATTCAATCTTTAGCCAAGTCGGCATATCGCTGACATCAATAGAAAATATCAGCTGGTAAGCCTGTATGTTGTCGCCTGAAGTGACGCAAATGAAAGCAAGATTGCATTTAGCAAGTGCAATAAGCTCTGGCTTATTCAATTTGGTTGCAATGTTCATGCTTTTTTGAGCATATACAATGGCAGAATCGGCATTATAGTACAGATATGCCTGGAATATGCGGTGGGTAAACTCGAAACGTGCGTCCAAACTCTCATGACCCGTTATCATCTTCTTAAGATCTTGTATGTGCTGCTCATGCTGAGCCTGATACACCGACGATTTCTCCAAACTTTTGTCAAGCTTGGTGAGCCATTGGTTAACGTCGCTATCTGAAGCCTTTGAAGGGGAGACCATGCAAAGGAGCGAAACAATCAAAAATATAATCTTGTTCATTTTGATATCTATTAGCATTGGCTATTATTTAGGTGGTTCAAAAGAAACCCGTAATATGTAATTTATGTTTTAATTGTATGTTTTAGTCCTATCCTTAAGATATTAGGTTTATCTTGTGAGTTGCTTTTTCCAAACGCAAAATTAATAATAAAAATACATTTAAACAAAAAATGTGAAAAAAATGTCCGATCGGATTCCGTCCGCCGTCCATCCGTAGAAACATAGAATGCTTTAACAAAGCCATGACGGAGCAGTTGTTGCAAATGCGCTTTGCCGTCATCTCTGCCTATAATGCAGTGAAGCAGACGGCAGCTGACCATGACGTTACTGCCATAGGCAGTGCTTCATGGCATATCAGTTTTCTCCTTTACATCCCAAACAGTCAGAATACGAAAAAGAGATTTGGAACATCTTGTGTGGCGTATATGATGATTTTGTGCCGTTATACCAAGATGGGGTGATAAATGGAGGTTGGACTTATAGTGGAGGCAAACTGGAATCTGGAAATATAATGTGGAAATCTCTGTAGAATCTGTCTCTTATACACATCTGACGCTGCCGACGATCTTACGCGTGTAG
>ENA-OYWS01000423-OYWS01000423.1-human-gut-metagenome-genome-assembly--contig:-NODE-423-length-20546-cov-8.013030_pt1 | contig 20546 bp, 19 predicted proteins | sample MGYA00244813_ERZ653402 | MGnify/ENA primary metagenome ERZ653402 (study PRJEB26926, sample SAMN06165021) | human gut metagenome | biome: ENVO:00009003; feature: ENVO:2100002; material: ENVO:00002003...
GCTACCGCCCCGCCCAGCCCATGGTGTTCTCCGGCATCTACCCCGCCGACGGCGCCAAATATCAGGATTTACGGGACGCACTGGAAAAGCTGAAGCTCAACGACGCCTCCATGAGCTACGAGCCGGAAAGCTCCATCGCCCTCGGCTTCGGCTTCCGCTGCGGCTTCCTTGGTCTGCTGCACATGGAGATCATTCAGGAGCGTCTGGAACGGGAATACAATCTCGACCTCATCACCACCGCTCCCAACGTCGTCTACCGGATAACGAAGACCAACGGCGAATCCATGTATGTCTATACGCCTCTGGACTACCCCGACCCGGCGGACATCCAGCTGGCCGAGGAGCCTTACGCCAAGGTCAGCCTGATCTCCCCACAGGAATACGTGGGCAACATCATGGAGCTGTGTCAGAACCGCCGGGGCGAATTCAAGGACATGGTGTATCTGGACGCCAGCCGCGTGGAGCTGCACTACGAAATGCCCCTGAACGAGATCATCTACGACTTCTTCGACGCCCTGAAGTCCCGCACCCGTGGCTACGGCAGTCTGGACTACGAGCTGATCGGCTACCGTCCCAGCCGTCTGGTGAAGCTGGACATCCTGCTCAACGGCGACGTTGTGGACGCCCTGAGCTTCATCCTCTTTGCGGACAACGCCTATCCCCGCGCCCGGAAGATCTGCGAAAAGCTGAAGGAGAACATCCCCCGCGCCCAGTTTGAAATCCCCGTTCAGGCCGCCATCGGCGGCAAGGTCATCGCCCGGGAGACCATCAAGGCGCTGCGCAAGGACGTTCTCGCCAAGTGCTACGGCGGCGACATCACCCGTAAGAAGAAGCTGCTGGAAAAGCAGAAGGAAGGCAAGAAGCGGATGCGTACCTTTGGCACCGTCGCGGTTCCTTCCGAAGCCTTCATGGCCGTCCTCAAGCTGGACGAAGATTGACAGTTTTCTCACATTCTCAACACCCGGAGGTATCCCATGCCCATTCTCAATAAACGTGCGAACAAAACGCCCCTCGGACTTTACGTCCATGTCCCCTTCTGCCGCAGCAAGTGCCAGTACTGCGACTTCTACTCCATGGCCACCAAGGACGACAAGCTGATGGACGGCTATCTGGACGCGGTATGCGACCATATCAAGGAAGCCGGTGAGCTGGCGCCCGGCTACAAGGTGGACTCCGTCTACTTTGGCGGCGGCACCCCCTCCTTCTTCGGTGCCGACGGTCTGGCCGTGATTCTCACCACCATTCGCCGGAACTTCGACGTGGTGCCGGATGCCGAGATCTCCGTGGAGTGCAACCCGGATTCCGTTTCCGACCGGCTGCTCCACCGGCTTTACGCCGAGGGCTTCAACCGGGTCAGTCTGGGCGTTCAGTCCGACGACGATGAAATTCTGAAAAAGCTCGGCCGTCCCCACACCTACGCACAGGCCGCCACCGCCTACCAGCGCATCCGCAAGGCGGGTTTTCGCAACGTGTCCATCGACCTGATGTACGGCCTGCCCGGGCAGGACCTGCAGGACTGGCAGGAAACGCTGGACAATGTCCTGCGCCTGAACCCGGAACACGTCAGCTGCTACGCCCTGAAAATCGAGGAAGGCACCCCCTTCTATGACTACAAGGAAATGCTGAACCTCCCTGACGACGAGACGCAGGCGGACATGTACCTCGCCGCCGTGGAAGCCCTTCGCAGCCGCGGCTTCCGGCAGTACGAAATTTCCAATTTTGCCCGGAAGGGTCTGTACTCCCGGCACAACATGAAATACTGGACGGGCGGCGAATATCTGGGCTTCGGCCCCAGCGCCAGCTCGGACTTTGCCGGAAAGCGCTTCACCCTGAAACGGGATTTGCAGGAATACATCGCCGGCATCCGGGACGGCGGCGACATTATGGAGGATTTACAGGAGATCCCCATGCGGGAACGGGCGGGCGAGTATCTGATGCTTCGTCTGCGCACCAGTCAGGGCATCAGCGCCGCGGAATACGAAAAGCTGTTCCTGCTGCCCTTCGCCCCGCTGGAAGATGTACTGGAAAAGCGCCGCCGCTACTATCAGGCGACCCAGAACGACTCCGGCCGCTGGGTGCTGACCCCTCAGGGGTATCTGGTCAGCAACGACATCATCACGGACCTTTTGATCGCGCAGGACAGCTCCCACCCGCTCAAGCGGATATAACGTCGTATCCGCCCGAAATTTACAACGATTTTGCCGCCGGGGAATTGACATTTTTCCCGGCGGCATGTATAATGTATGCGCTAAGTTCCGGTTTCCCGGAAAAGTAAACCCAAAGACGGAAACGTCTTTTGAAAGAAAGGAAAATTGCCATGATTTACAGTGCAGAAGTACAGAATATGTGCTCCGTGGCTAAGGGTGCCTACCATGGCCCCGCTCCCATTCCCGAAGAGGGCAAGTGGGTTCAGGCCAAGGAGATCAAGGACATCAGCGGCTTTACCCATGGTATCGGCTGGTGTGCTCCGCAGCAGGGTGCCTGCAAGCTGACCCTGAACATCAAGGAGGGCGTCATTGAGGAAGCTCTGGTGGAGACCATCGGCTGCTCCGGCATGACCCATTCCGCCGCTATGGCCGCCGAAATTCTCATCGGCAAGACCATTCTCGAGGCTCTGAACACCGATCTGGTGTGCGACGCCATCAACACCGCCATGCGGGAGCTGTTCCTGCAGATCGTTTACGGCCGCAGCCAGTCTGCGTTCTCCGAGGGCGGTCTGGTCGTGGGCGCTTCTCTGGAAGACCTGGGCAAGGGTCTGCGCAGTCAGGTGGGCACCATGTTCGCCACCAAGTCCAAGGGTCCCCGTTATCTGGAGATGGCCGAGGGCTATGTCACCCGCGTTGCTCTGGACGACGATAACCTGATCATCGGCTATGAGTTTGTAAACCTGGGCAAGATGATGGACTTCATGAAGAAGGGCGACGACGCCAACACCGCCTACAAGAAGGCTATGGGTCACTACGGCCGCTTCGACAACGCGCCCAAGTACATCGACCCCCGTCAGGAATAAGAGGAGGACGAAACAATGGCTTTGTTTGAAAGTTACGAAAGAAGAATTGACAAGATCAACGGCGTCCTCGCTCAGTACGGCATCTCCTCCGTGGAAGAGTGCCGCGAGATCTGCAAGGCGAAGGGCTTCGACCCCTACGAGATCGTCAAGGGCATTCAGCCCATCTGCTTTGAGAACGCCTGCTGGGCTTACACCGTGGGCGCTGCCATCGCTCTGAAGAAGAACGTCAAGACCGCCGCTGAGGCCGCCGAGGCCATCGGTATCGGCCTGCAGGCTTTCTGCATCGACGGTTCCGTCGCCGAGGACCGCAAGGTCGGTCTGGGCCACGGCAACCTGGGCGCTATGCTGCTCTCCGACGACACCGAGTGCTTCGCCTTCCTGGCCGGTCACGAGTCCTTCGCCGCTGCCGAAGGCGCTATCGGCATTGCCCGCTCCGCCAACAAGGCTCGTAAGGAGCCCCTGCGGGTCATCCTGAACGGTCTGGGCAAGGACGCCGCGCAGATCATCTCCCGGATCAATGGCTTTACCTACGTGCAGACTAAGTTTGACTACTACACCGGCGAGCTGAAGATCGTCAAGGAGTACAAGTACTCCGACGGCGAGCGCGCGGCTGTCCGCTGCTTCGGCGCTGACGACGTCCGCGAGGGCGTGGCCATCATGCACCACGAGGGCGTGGATGTTTCCATCACCGGCAACTCCACCAACCCCACCCGTTTCCAGCATCCCGTTGCCGGCACCTACAAGAAAGAGTGCATCGAGCAGGGCAAGAAGTACTTCTCCGTGGCCTCCGGCGGCGGCACGGGTCGTACCCTGCATCCCGACAACATGGCGGCCGGCCCCGCTTCCTACGGCATGACCGACACCATGGGTCGTATGCATTCCGACGCCCAGTTTGCCGGTTCCTCCTCCGTGCCTGCCCACGTAGAAATGATGGGCTTCCTGGGCATGGGCAACAACCCCATGGTCGGTGCTACCGTTTCCGTGGCTGTTGCTGTTGAGGAAGCACTGAAGAAGTAAGGGAACACTTTTCTTTCCCAAGTAACAAACAAAGAAGCACATCCTGCCTGAGAAATTGGGCTGGATGTGCTTCTTATTTTTATTCCAGCGGTGCATTTCGCCTTCTATACTCTGGAAAGAACCGTTCTATTTATAAATAAGAATAAGTTATTTTTCTTCTAAGCGTTGACAAATATGAGTCAACGTGCTATTATGCTCTCGAGGTGATTGACATGGCAAAGCTTATCTCCGAATGTCCCGTCTGCGGTAATGATTTGAATATCACAAAGCTTCAATGCCCCTGCTGTGGGATGGAACTTTCAAACTCTTTTGAAATCAGCCCCTTTGATAAACTGGACAATGACCAGTACCTGTTTCTTACCACATTTCTGAAACACCGCGGAAACCTGAAACTGCTGCAGGAAGAACTGAACATCTCCTATCCCTACGCGAAGAAGAAACTGACGGAACTGCTCAGCGCACTGAATCTCACACAGGAAAACGACGAAACATTTATAAAGGAGGACGTTAATATGCAAATCCAGTTTGAAAGCAAGGAAAGCAATCGCGCCGGAGATATTATCAGGAGGAAGCTCATGGAAAACGGCGGACGTGCCATCGTGACATCCATCAGTGGCAATCGGTACGGCATAAAAGCGGACACGGACGGTCAGCACATTCTGTGCAATGAACTGCCCCCAATCTATACCTATGATGTCTTTGACGTGATCGTCGATCTGCTAAAAAAGCAGCCGAACCACAGAGCCGGAAAAGGAAATGCCCGAAACTACAGGCTTGGTGAGGCCGGGTGTGAAGAAAACACCGTCGCAGGCGCTATTCTGAAAAACTACTTTGGCAAAAGTGCAGGCGAGTCCGGCGTTGACCCGGTGTTTGTGTTGGCCGCCGTTCTGGAATGGGCTGGAATCGCGCATAATCGCCGGGGCTATCTGGAACTTACCGCAGCATATTCGGAGGAATTATAAACTTGCTGGTGTTTCTGTTGTCTTTTGTCATATCATTCCTGTGGTTCTTTCTGTTCAAACACAACAAATATTAAGCGCCGCGCCATCCCCAATTAAAAGACCGCAGGTTCAAGCTGTCGCCTGAACCTGCGGTTTATTACATTCTTCCTCAATCCTCGTCCCAGTTGTGCCAGACGTTCTGGACGTCGTCGTCGTCGTCCATGATGTCCAGCAGCTTCTCCATCAGGGAGATCTGCTCCGGGTCGGTGAGCTTCTGGTAGTTCTGGGGTACCATTTCGATCTGGGCGGATACGAAGCTGTAGCCCTTCTGCGTCATGGCGTCGGCCACGGCGTTGAAATCGTCGGGGTCGGTGTACACGGTAAACACGTCGTCCTCGGCCTCGAAATCATCCGCGCCGCAGTCCATGGCGTCCATCATGACCTGGTCTTCCTCGTAGTCGCCGTCCTCGTTGTCGATCACCAGCACGCCCTTCTTGTCGAAGGACCAGCTGACGCAGCCCGTCGCGCCCAGATTGCCGCCGAATTTGTCGAAGTGGTGGCGCATGGAACCGGCAGTGCGGTTGCGGTTGTCGGTCATGGTTTCCACGATCACCGCCACGCCGCCGGGGCCGTAGCCTTCGTAGGTAATGGTCTCGTAGTTGTCGCCGCCCGCGCCCGCCGCCTTTTCCAGGCAGCGCTTGATGTTGTCGTTGGGCATGTTGGCGGCCTTGGCCTTGGTGATGACGGTGGCCAGACGGGAGTTATAGGCGGGGTCTGCACTGCCGCCCTCCTTCACCGCGACGATCAGCTCTTTGGCGATCTTGGTGAAGGCTGCCGCGCGCTTGGCGTCCTGCGCGCCCTTGGTTTTCTGGATGTTATGCCATTTGGAATGTCCGGACATAGGTATATCTTCCCTTCAGCGAGTATATTCAAAAATCTTATCTATTTTATCAGAATCCGTGACAAAAATCAACACTTTCTCAATAGAATTTCACGCAGTCCCGGTGGGTTTCGGAAATTTTCACCTGAATCTCCGGGAACGCGGCGGCGATTTTCTCCGCCAGCACGGCCACGACAGGGTTCTCCGTGGCAAAATGCCCCGCGTCGATCAGGTTCATTCCCAGCGCCTGCGCGTCCCAGAACTCATTGTACTTGATGTCCGCGGTGACGAAGGTGTCGCACCCGGCCTCGAAGGCGCTCATCAGCTCGTCGGAGCAATGCCCGCCGCCCACCGCCACCACGCGAACCGGCTTGCCGCCGTCCACGTAGCGCAGTCCCTCGGCGTTCAGGCTGCTCTTAACGATTTCCAGAAATTGGGAAAGGGGCTGCTCCTCTACCCTGCCCCGGCGCAGAAGTCCCCACTGCCGTCCCTGATCGTCCCGGAAAAAGGGCGGGATGGTCTCCACGTCGTTCAGTCCCAGCGTAGCCGCCAGCACGTCGTTGACGCCCCCCGGGGCGCAGTCCAGATTGGTGTGGGCATTGACGGCGCTGATGCCGTGGCAGCAAAGGGTCATGATGCTCCGGCCGACGGTCGTTTCCTCCGTCACGGATTTGAGCGGGTCAAAAATAATTGGATGGTGGGTGACGATCAGCTCCGCGCCCCACTCCGCCGCCTCCCGGCACACCCCCTCGAAGGGGTCGAGCGCCACGAGAACCTTGGTAACGGGGGTCTCCCGGCTGCCGCAGAGCAGCCCCACATTGTCCCAGTCCATTTTCATGTAGGTTGGGGCAAGGGTTTCTACGTACTTGAGAATGTCAGCTACAGTCGTCATCGGTCAGTTCCTCCAAAATCGCTTTGTAGTGCCTGTATTTTTCCCCGTCCCCGCCGGACAGCCCCGCAACGGTCTTGCGAAGGCCGGAAAGCACACTCTCCCGGAAAGCCGGAAGCAGTTCGCTGCCGCTGCGGCGCAGTGCCGGGGTGATGTAATACTCGCCGTCGGTCAGCGTCTCCCCGGGGGCATAGACCACCTCCATGACGGGGTAGATGAATTTCCCGTCCTTCGCCAGCGTCTCCTGACGAATGGCGTAGCCCTGACCGTACAGATACCGGCGCAGCTCCGGCCGCTTGCTCTGGCACTGGAGGATCAGCCGGTAGCGTTCGCTTTTCAACCATGGCGCGGCGTCCAGAATGGACATCATGGTGTCCGCCCCCATCCCCGCGCAGACCATACAGTCAAATTCCCGGGGGACATCGCAGATGCCGTCGGACAGGTAGAAGGACATTCTCTCCTCCACGCCGTATTTTTCCGCGTTACGGACGGCGCTTTGCAGGGGCATTTCCCGGACGTCGGAGGCAATGACCGCGCTGGCGATGCCGTTTTTCAGAAGGTAAATGCCGAGATATCCGTGGTCACAGCCCACGTCCGCCACCCGGTCGCCGGGCTTGACATAGCCGCAGCAGGCCAGCAGCCGGTTGGAAAGGGGAATTTTCACGGGCGTCCCTCCTTCTAAATATACGAAAAAAGCCATCCCGGCAATTGTCCGGGATGGCGCTGCCGGTATTTTATCCGTTCTGCTTCGCGGCTTCGTTGGCCTCGTAGGCTTCCAGGAAATTGTTCAGCTGGGCGAGGAACGGCTCGCAGTCCACACCGTGGACCATGCAGGCTTCCTCAACGGTCTCGCCCCGGGAAGAGGGGCAGCCCAGGCAGTGCATACCGATGGCGAAGAACAGGGGTGCGGACTGGGGCGCGACGTCCAGAATGTCCCCGATGATGGTATCCTTTTCAATTTTTACAGCCATGAAAATGACCTCCTTGTTTTTATCTTTGACTATTATAACCGCACATGCCGAAAAAAACAAGAGGAAAGTCGTAAAAGATACAAAATCCGCTCAGTGGCTGCGGAGATTTTTCGTGGCGGGATTGTCGATGAGTCTGCCGTTTTCCTCGAACCGGGAACCGTGACACGGGCAGTCCCAGCTTCGCTCCTGAGGATTCCACTTCAGCGCACAGCCCAGATGGGAACAGCGTCTGGGGGAAACGGTCAGAAGATTTTTCCCGGCTTCCACTGCGTTGACCCCCAGCTGGGCGTGCAGCATACTCCGGGAAGGGGAAAAGACCGCTTCGTAGGGGCTTTTCTTCCCGGTGATGATATCGGTCAGCAGCCGCGCCGCCACCATGGAGGTCGTCATGCCCCATTTGTTGAACCCCGAGGCGACGTAAAGGTTCGGCGTCATGGCGCTGTAGCGGCCGATATAGGGGACGCCGTCCAGGCTCATGCAGTCCTGCGCCGCCCAGCGGTGGGTGATTCTGGCGTCGGGATAGTGTGTTTTGGCAAATTGCTCCAACGCATTCCATCCCCCGCCCTCATGTCCCGTCCGGTGTCCGCCGCCGCCCAGAATCAGGCGGCCGTCGTACTCCCGGAATGACAGGCCGTTTTCCTGTTCGTCCAGATACATGCCCCGAAGCGCCGGCGCGTTTTCCAGCGCCAGCACGTAGGAACGCTGCTGGTAGAGCTTCAGAAAATAGCTGCCGTGCTTGTTCAGGAAGGGAAAATGGGTGGCGACGACAAAAGCGTCCGCCCGGATGACGCCCCGGTCTGTGACGGCTGCGCCCTTTTCCAGCCGCCGCACGGGGGTATTTTCATAGATGGTCAGCTCGTCGGCAATGGCCGACAGAAATTTCAGCGGATGAAACTGCGCCTGATGGGGAAATTTCACCGCCCCCACCGTGGGAAATGGCAGCGGCAGATTTTCGGCAAACTCCGCCTTTGCGCCGATGCTTTCCAGCGCCTGCATCTCCTGCTCCAGCTTTTCCCGGTTATCGGTGGAATAGATATAGTTGTCCTCCTCGGAAAAATCACAGTCGATCCCGGCGCAGAGGGTGCGAAACGCGGCAAGCGCCTGCTCGTTGGCCTGCAAATACAGCGCTGTCTTTTCCGTTCCAAAGCGTTTGGCCAGCTGCTGGTAGATCAGGCCATGCTGGGAGGTTATTTTAGCGGTGGTGTTCTTCGTAATGCCCCCGGCGATGGAGGCCGCCTCCGCCACGGCGCAGTCCACCCCCGCGTTTTGCAGCATACGGGCGCAGAGCAGCCCCGTCATCCCGCCGCCGATGATCAGAACGTCCGTCCGCGCCTGTCCCCACAGCGGCGGAAAACAGGGCATCCGCAGATCGTCCGTCCAGACAGGCCCCATAAAATCAACTCCTTTCCCCATAGTATTGGCAGAAAAGAGGAAGTTATTTCACCGTCCTGCGATAATTTGGGCAAAAAACGACGCGGCACTCCATTGCCGCGTCGTTTTGCTGTTCAGTCCTGTCGAACCATGTGATAAAACATGCCTTCCCCTATGGACGTTGTTTGCTTGATCGGCTCTCCGACAACATGGAATCCTGCTTTTTCATAGCACCTGACTGCGCGCTTATTCCAGGTTCTGACTTCCAGATACATGGGTTTTCCGGGAAACAGCGTCTGCGAAATTTCCCATGCCATTCGGGTCATCTGCTGCCCGTAGCCCTTGCCGCAGCAATCGGGATTCACCCCGATTCCGAAGAACACCTCCGGGTCTTCCCCGTTCAGATTGATAAAGCCGACAAGTTCCTTCCCATCATAGAAGGAATACAGGTGGTTCTCGGGGTTTGCAAACCCAAACCCCCGCTTTTTCTGTTCCTCATAGGAAAGGCTGTTGTAAATCGCGTATTCCCCGGGATATTTCCACCGGGCGATGCAGTATTTTTCTTCTTCGGTCATTTTGTGATACTCAAGCATGTTCTTCCTCCTGAAAATGGTTTGATGCTCGGTTTACCCGCTACATTATAGCAAGGAAACGGGAAAAATCAACCTGCCCGTATCGACCGTGTCCTTCCGATTTCATCAAAACAGTTCGCCCTCCAGCCTGAGAAGTCTTAGGCCGGAGAGCGTCGGTTCTGTTTTGCTTATTTCGTCTTGTCGGTGCCATAGTAGGCGTTGAGGTACATCTGCTTGATCTCGCTCATGAGGGGATACCGGGGGTTCGCGCCGGTGCACTGGTCGTCGAAGGCCTGCTCCACCATGCTGTCCAGCCGGGTCAGGAAGTCGGTTTCGTCAATACCGTAGTCCCGGATGGTCTTTTTGATGCCGATTTTGGCCTTCAGCTCGTCAATGGCCGCGATCAGGTTCTCCAGCTTTTCCTCATCCGTGGTACCGCCCAGCTTCAGGTAGTCGGCAACCTCGGCGTACCGCGCCAGCGTGTGAGGATGGTCGTACTGGGAGAAGGTGCCCATCTTTGCCGGAACCTCGGCGGCGTTGAACCGCAGAACCTCGTCGATCATCAGGGCGTTGGCAACGCCGTGGGGCAGATGGTGGAACGCGCCCAGCTTGTGCGCCATGGAGTGACACACGCCCAGGAAGGCGTTGGCAAAGGCCATACCGGCCATGCAGGCGGCGTTTGCCATGTTCTCGCGGGCTTTGGGGTCCTTCGCGCCGTTTTCATAGGCAGAGGGCAGGTTCTCGAAAATCAGCTTCAAACTCCGCAGCGCCAGACCGTCGGTGTAGTCCGTGGCCATCATGGAGGCGTAGGCTTCCAGCGCGTGGGTCACGGCGTCGATGCCGGAGGCCGCAGTCAGACCCTTGGGGGCGTTCATCATCATGTCGGCGTCCACGATGGACATTTTCGGCAGCAGCTCGTAGTCCGCCAGCGGATACTTGACGCCGGTGGTTTCATCGGTGATGACGGCGAAGGGAGTCACCTCGGAGCCGGTACCGGCGGTGGTGGGGATGGCGACGAAATAGGCCTTTTCGCCCATCTTGGGGAAGGTGTAGACACGCTTGCGGATATCCACAAAGCGCATGGCCATGTCCTGGAAATCCGCCTCGGGATGCTCGTACAGAACCCACATGATCTTGCCCGCGTCCATGGCGGAGCCGCCGCCAATGGCGAGAATCAGATCGGGCTTGAAGGCTGCCATCTGCGCCGCGCCCTCTCTGGCACAGGCGAGGGTGGGATCGGGAGCTACGTTGTAGAAGGTGGTATGGGTAATCCCCATAGCGTCCAGCTTCTCCTCCACCGGCTTCGTGTAGCCGTTCTGGTACAGGAACGCGTCGGTGACGATGAATGCCTTCTTGTAATTTTTCAGCTCGGCCAAAGCTACCGGCAGGCAGCCCTTCTTGAAATAAACCTTTTCAGGCGCACGGAACCAGAGCATGTTCTCCCTCCTAATTGCCACAGTCTTGATGTTCAGCAGGTGCTTGATGCCCACGTTCTCGGAAACGGAGTTGCCGCCCCAGGAGCCGCAGCCCAGCGTCAGGGAGGGAGCCAGCTTGAAATTGTACAGGTCGCCGATGCCGCCGTGGGAGGACGGAGTATTCACCAGAATGCGGCAGGCTTTCATTTTCTCCGCAAAGGCGTCCAGCTTCTCCTTCCCGCTCACCGTGTCCAGATAGACGGAAGCGGTGTGGCCGTAGCCGCCATCCTTGACAAGGGTGTCCGCCTTGTTCATGGCGTCGGTGAAGTCGGACGCCCGGTACATGGCAAGCACGGGGGACAGCTTCTCGTGGGCAAAGGCTTCGGAGAGATCGGTGGAGGTCACTTCACCGATGAGGATTTTGGTGCTTTCGGGGACGTCGACGCCCGCCAGCGCCGCGATGGTATGGGCGGACTGACCCACGATCTTGGCGTTCAATGCGCCGTTAATCAGGATGGCTGCGCGAACCTTGTCGGCTTCTTCCGCGTTCAGGACGTAGCAGCCGCGCTTGATGAATTCCGCCTTGACCCGGTCGTAGATGCTGTCCAGCACCACCACGCTCTGCTCGGAAGCGCAGATCATGCCGTTGTCGAAGGTCTTGGAATGGATGACGGAAGAAACCGCCAGCAGAATGTCGGCGCTGTCGTCAATGACGGCGGGGGTGTTGCCGGGGCCGACGCCCAGAGCGGGCTTGCCGGAGGAGTAGGCAGCCTTCACCATGCCGGGGCCGCCGGTGGCGAGGATCAGGTCGGCCTCCCGCATCACCTGATTGGTCAGCTCCAGAGAGGGCTTGTCTATCCACGCGATGATGCCTTCCGGCGCACCGGCGGCGACCGCCGCCTCCAGCACCACCCGTGCAGCGGCGATGGTGCAGCCCTTCGCCCGGGGGTGGGGGCTGATGATGATGCCGTTGCGGGTCTTCAGGGAAATCAGGGTCTTGAAAATGGCGGTGGAAGTGGGGTTCGTAGTGGGAATGACCGCCGCGATGACGCCGATAGGCTCGGCAATGCGCTGAATGCCGTAGGCCGTGTCTTCCTCAATGACGCCGCAGGTCTTGGAATCCTTGTAGGCGTTGTAAATATATTCAGCGGCAAAGTGGTTCTTGATGACCTTATCCTCCACTACGCCCATACCGGTTTCGGCTACGGCCTGCTTGGCCAGAGGAATGCGCATCTGATTGGCTGCGGTAGCGGCGGCCAGAAAAATTTTATCCACCTGCTCCTGCGTATAAGTGGCAAATTTCTCCTGTGCCGCGCGGCACTTTGCCAATGCTTCGGTCAGTTCCTGAGCGGTGGTTACAGGTGCATATGTTTTATCCATGAAAATCGACCTTTCCGAACATTAATTATCAGTATTTTGTTACCGATATATTACTATCGATATAATAGCACATATCTCTGAAATGTCAATCCCCATTATGAAATTTATTCGTAGGCAGAAATAGCCGGGCCTTCGGAGCGTATCGCTCTGAAAGCCCGGCTGCATTCTTCACTTATCACGTGCCAAGATAGGCCGCCTTCACCGCTTCATTTGCCAGCAGCTCTTCGCCGCTGCCGTGGAGGGTGATCCGGCCGGTCTCCATGACGTAGCCGAGATTGGCGGTTTTCAGCGCCATATTGGCGTTCTGCTCGATAAGCAGCACCGTCACGCCCTGCTTGTTGATCTCCTTGATGATCTCAAAAATGCCCTTGACGATGATGGGCGCCAGTCCCAGAGACGGCTCGTCCATCATGATGACCTTGGGGCGGCTCATCAGCGCACGGCCGACCGCCAGCATCTGCTGCTCGCCGCCGGACAGCGTGCCGCCCGCCTGCCATGAACGCTCTTTCAGCCGGGGAAACAGGTCAAACACCCAGTTCAAGTCCTCCGTCAGATCGTCCTTGCGCAGGTAAGCGCCGATTTTCAGGTTTTCCAGCACCGTCATGTCCGGGAAGATACGCCGTCCCTCGGGTACCAGCGTGATGCCCTTGGACACGATCATGCTGGAATCCATGCCGGTGATGTCCTCGTCCAGAAAGGAGATTTTTCCCGCGGAGGGCTTCACCAGCCCCGCGATGGCGCGGAGGGTGGAGCTTTTGCCAGCGCCGTTTGCGCCGATCAGGGTCACGATCTCCCCTTCCGGCACGTCCAGACTGATGCCCCTCACCGCTTCGATTCCGCCGTAATGCACCTGCAAGTCCCGAATTTCCAGAATGTTACGCATCCTCCGTCACCCCCAAATACGCCTCGATCACGCGCTTGTTCTGCTGCACTTCCTTCGGTACGCCCCGGGCAATCTCACTGCCGAAGTCAATGACATAAATGTAGTCCGAAATCTTCATGACCAGATCCATGTGATGCTCAATAAGGAAGACCGTCAGATGGTGTCTGTCCCGAATCTCTTTGATGTACTCCGCCAGTTCCTGCGTCTCCTGCGGGTTCATGCCCGCCGCCGGTTCGTCCAGCAGCAGCAGCTTGGGGTCCGTCGCCAGAGCGCGGGCGATTTCCAGACGGCGCTGCAGGCCGTAGGGCAGGCTGGTAGCGATCTCGTCCTTGTACTGCTCCAGTCCCTGCTCTTTCAGCAGCTCCATGGTTTCTTCCCGCATTCTCGCTTCTTCCTTGGCGTTCGCCCGGAAAATGGCGGAAAATACGTTCTGCTTCGCCCGCATATGCTTGGCGACCAGCACGTTTTCAAACACAGTCATACTCTTCCACAGGCGGATGTTCTGGAAGGTACGGGCAATGCCCAAGGACACCACATGATCCGGGGTGGGGTCAATGTTGCGCTCGTTCGCATACTTTTCCCCGTTGGTTCCCAGATAGTTCTTTTTCATTTTGCCGGTGGGGTGGTTGCGGATCATGGTCTTGCCCATGAATTCCACCCGGCCGTTGGTCGGCTGATACACACCGGTGATGCAGTTAAAGGCCGTGGTCTTGCCCGCGCCGTTGGGGCCGATCAGAGCGACGATCTGACCCTCCGGCACGTCCAGAGACAGGTCATTCACAGCAACTACGCCGCCAAACTGCATGGTGACGTTTTCCATACGAAGAACGTTTGTTTCGCTCATGCCGCTTCAGTCCTCCTTTTCCGCCGCGGGGGCAGCCTTTTTCCGCTTTTTCAGCAGTCCGCCGATGCCCTTCCAGCTCAGCTCCTTCTCTCCCATGATGCCCTTGGAGAAGAACAGCACGATGATCATGATGACCACGGAGAATACGACCATCCGGAAACCGCTGCGCAGCAGGGGCACCTTGAACGAGCCGATATAGGTCTCCCGATCCAGAAACCGTAGCCACCACTCAGAGCAGGCCACGTACAGGAACGTGCCGATGACGGAGCCGGAAACGGAGCCGATGCCGCCGATGACCACGATCAGCAGAATCTCATAGGTCATGGTGGAGGTGAACACCTTCGCCTGGGCGTTGGCAACATACATGGCGAACAGCGCACCGCCCACGCCGGAGAAGAAGCTGGAAATCACAAAGGAGAGCATCTTGTGTTTGAACAGGCTGATGCCCATGGCCTCCGCCGCCACCTCGTCGTCCCGGATGGCCTTAAAGGCGCGGCCGTAGGAGGAGTTGATCAGCAGAACGATCAGGGCAATGCTGACGATCGCCACAAGGAAGGGAACGAATGTACTCAGCCGCAGAATCACCTGCCCCGCGCCGTTTTTGATATTGAAATCGGAGAAGGTGGGGAAACCCTTGATCATGTTTGCGCCGTTGGTGATGGGGCCGAGGGTCTGCCACTGGAAGATCGCCCGGAGTATTTCGGCGAAGCCCAGTGTGGCAATGGCGAGATAGTCGCTTTTCAGCCGCAGAACCGGCAGGCCGATGAGCGCCGCGAACAGTGCGGCCACCAGTCCCGCGAGAATCAGTCCCACGAGAACGGCCAGAACCAGCGCCAGCCCGCCGCCGAAACCGGCGCTGCCCAGAAAGCTCTGGAACATATCCACCAAGGAAAACTTCACGGCCGAGCCGCCGTAGAGGTAGTAGACCTGATCCTTGGCGGCCATGGGAACGGTGAGGATGGCGTAGGTATACGCGCCCAGCAGCATGAAGCCCGCCTGTCCCAGAGAGAACAGGCCGGTGAAGCCGTTGAGCAGGTTCATGGAAACGGCCACCAGGGAATACACCGCACCCTTTTTCAGCACGGTAAACAACTGGCTGGTGGGAAGGAAGACTGCGGGCAGTCCGGGAACGCGGTCGCTGAGGTTTTCCAGCAGGATAATCAGCAAAAGCAGCGCCGAAATGGAGATCAGCGCAGCGAAGCTGCCGTTTTTGTTTGTTTTCTGTTTCAGCATATCCGGCACCTCCTTAAACCTTATCCGTGGCCTTTTCGCCAAAGAGTCCGGTGGGCTTGCAGGTCAGGATGATGATGAGCAGCGCGAAGGTGAAGGCATCGGAGAACACGGAAACATTCCATGCCGAGGGCAGGCCCTTGATGATGGTCTCGCAGATGCCGATCAGGAACGCGCCGATCACCGCGCCGGGGATGGAGCCGATGCCGCCGAACACCGCCGCCACGAAGGCTTTCAGTCCCGGCATGGCGCCCGCCGTGGGCGTGATGGCTGGATAAGTGGTGAAGTACAGAATGGAACCCACCACTGCCAGAGCAGAACCGATGACAAAGGTCATGGAAATGACATTGTTGATCTTGATGCCCATCAGCCGCGCCGTCTCGAAGTCCTTGGAAACGGCACGCATGGCCATGCCGATTTTGGTGTGGTTGATCAGCTGGGTCAGCAGCACGATCAGCACCAGCACCAGAACAGGGGTGATGATGACCACCAGCTTCGTGGAGGTGCCGACAATGTCGATGGTTTTGTTCAGAATTCCGATGGTGGGATAAGTCATGGGCTGGCCGCCGGTGACGTAGGTCGCAGTGTTTTCCAGCAGATAGCTGACGCCGATGGCGGAGATCATGACGGACATTCTCGGGGCATTGCGCAGGGGCTTATAGGCCGCCCGCTCAATGAAAAAGCCCAGCGCCACCGTCAGGATGATGACAACGGGAATTGCCGCGTAGATCGGCAGCACGGCGGAAATATAGATACCCAGCAGACCGGCGACCATAAACACGTCGCCGTGGGCGAAGTTGATCAGGCGCAGAATGCCATAGACCATGGTGTAGCCAATGGCGATCAGCGCCAGCTGCCCGCCCAGGGAAATGCCGCTGAGCAGAATGGATACCATGTATTCCAGAGAAAACAGTTGTTCCACAGGGGTTCCTCCCTTTCTTTACGGAATCCCCGAAGAAGCCGTCAGCAGCCCCGCTCCGGACGGTTTTTTCAGAGATTCCCTGTCATAATAATACGACTGTTTGGCGGGGGGATTCGCCCCCCGCCAAACAATTCAATTGGAGATAATATCAGCTGCCGGAGCCGGTCTGGACGGTTTCCAGAACCCACGCGCCGCTGGCGGTGTCCGCCGCCTTGATGTAAGCGGTGTCGCGGATGGCGTCGCCCTGAGCGTCAAAGGCGATGGCGCCGGAAACGCCGGTGTAGGTGACGGAGGGCAGAGCAGCCATGATGGCGGCCTTGTCGCCGCTGTCGGCCTTCTTCATGGCCTCCAGAGCTACAAAGTAAGCGTCGTAGCCCATGGCGGTGACGGCGGAGATGGTGTCGTTGCCGCCGTTGGCAGCCAGCGCCTCGGAGCTGGCGTTGATGTACTCCTTGACGCCCGTATCAAACTCGGGAGCGCCGCCTTCCTGATAGAAGGTGGAGACGTACAGCTGCAGGTCGGTGCCCTTGATGGCTTCCAGAACCATGTTGTCGTCCAGCGTGTCGGAGCCGAGGAACGGAGCCTCAATGCCCAGAGACGCGGCCTGGGTGATGATCTGCACGGCGTAGGCGATGGAGACAGGGGTGAAGATAACGTCCGCGCCCTCGCTCTTGGCCTTGTTCAGGTAGGAGCCGAAATCGGAGTTGCCGGTGGGGAAGGAGTCGGTGATGACCTTGCCGCCCGCAGCCTCAAAGACCTTGGTGAAGAAGGCGATCAGGCCCTGGTCATACTCGTTGCCGCTCTCGCCCAGGCAGTAGGCGGTCTTGGCGCTGAACTTGCTCATGGCGAAGTTGGCCAGAACGTCGGCCTGGAAGTTATCCAGGAAGCAGATACGGAAGTAGTAGCTATTGCCCGCGGTGACGTTGGGGTTGGTGCAGGTGATGCCGATGGCGGGGATGCCGGCCTCTTCAAACTTGGGGCCGCCAGCCATGGAAACGCCGGAACCGTAGGAGCCCAGAACCACGGACACGCCCGCGCTGACCAGAGAGGAAGCAGCGGAGGGAGCCTTGTCGGTGGAGGAGCCGTTGTCGCCGTAGACCAACTCAACCTTGTAGGTCTCGCCGCCCAGAGTGACCGTGGGCTCCTGGCTGTTGGCATACTGCATACCCAGGATTTCCTTCTTGCCGCCGGACGCAGAGTCGCCGGAAGAAGGCTCAAACACGCCGATCTTGATGACCTTCTCGCCGGAAGCGGAGCCGCTGCCGGAAGAGGAGCAGGCGCACAGGGACAGAGCCATGCACAGTACTAAGATAACAGCAATTACTCTTTTCATTTTCTTTACCTCCATTCAAAAGCAGCATCCATAGTCGGTGGACATCTGTTTTTGTGATATGGAAAATTATATATGAATTTCTGCAAAATTGCAATTGTAAATTACGATAGAAATTGGTGGACTGTCATTCATTTTTTGTTCAAATTTTACAAGCCTGTTTTCGGTTTATTGACAAGATGACCCGCGCCTGTTATAATACCTAACAATGTTAGCAAATTTCATTTTTCGCCCAGCCCCGAATGGTTTCCCCGTTTTGTCACTCCGGTGCCTTTCTTCCCGGTGTCCGCACCATCGCCCGTGAAAGGCTTCTGCGAATTATGAGCGCCTCCCCGGAGGGCCGGCACCCGCTATGCAATGTCGCTCTCAGAAACTTGCAATACCCCGGCAATTTCACGCCGGAAACGCACTTAAGAAAAGGACGATGCCAATGAAAAATCAACACGAAGTGGAAAAACTGGTCTACGAGCTGACCCGCCATCAGTATCTGCTGAACCGGGACATGGTCCACGACCTGTTCACGGAGCTGTCCCTTTCCGACTACATTGCCCTCCACAGCATTGCGGAAGCTGCCGGTCAGGGTGGGTCAGCGGAGCAAACCTACCTGCGGGATTTGGCCGAGCGACTGGAAATGCCCATACCCAAGACTTCCAAAATGATCCGCAAGCTTCACGAGCGGGGGCTGGTATTCTGGTCCCACAGCGGCGACGGGCGCGACGGCACCTACGTCGTCATCACCGACTCCGGCGTCCGAGCCATGGAGCGGCAGGCAAATATTCTGAACGCCTACTACAGCCGGGTAATCGAGGCCTTCGGCTACGAAAATCTGAAGAACCTTCTGGAGCAGATTTCCCGTCTGGAGGACGTTATGAACGAAGTATTTACGAAAGGAGCGGCCAGCCATGGACTTGACCCAGTTGAATGACTACACGACCCGCAGCGAGGCGGTGTGCCGCCGGAACGACACCATCTCCCCCCGACTGTACGAGGAATACGGTGTCAAAAAGGGGCTTCGGGATGAAAACGGCAACGGCGTACTCGCCGGGCTGACGAACATTTCCAAGATCACGTCCTCCAAAATTGTGGACGGCAAAAAGGTTCCCTGCGACGGCCAACTCTGGTACCGGGGCTACCGGGTGGAAGACCTGATCGGCAGCCTTGGGGAAACGGAGCTTGGCTACGAAAAGATCGCCTATCTTCTGCTCATGGGACAGATGCCGGACAGCGCCGCCGCGGAAGAATTCCGGAGGCTGCTGGGCGAGTGCAGGACGCTCCCCACCAACTTCACCCGGGACGTCATCATGAAAGCCCCCGGCAAGGACATCATGAACTCCATGACCCGGGGCATTCTGACGCTGGCGTCCTACGACGAGCGCGCCATCGACACCAGCGTCAGCAATTCCCTCCGGCAGTGCATCCAGCTGATCGCCGAATTCCCGCTGCTGGCCGTTTATGGATACCACGCCTATAATTACTACGAAAATATGGACAGCATGGTCATTCACCGGCCTGACCCCGCCCTTTCCACGGCGGAAAATCTTCTGATGATGCTCCGCCCGAATAAAAAGTACACCGCCACGGAAGCGAAGGTCTTGGACACGGCGCTGATTCTCCACATGGAGCACGGCGGCGGCAACAATTCCACCTTCACCACCCGTGTCATCACCTCCTCCGGTTCCGACACCTATTCCACCATCGCGGCGGCTATGTCCTCCCTGAAAGGCCCCAAGCACGGCGGCGCCAACATCAAGGTCATGGAAATGATGGAGGACATCCGCCTGCACGTCCCCGACTGCTCGGACAAGGAGGCTCTGGAGGATTATCTCGCAAAGATCATCAATAAGGAAGCCTTTGACCGGAAGGGGCTTGTATACGGCATGGGTCACGCCGTCTATTCCCTGTCCGACCCCAGAGAGCGGATTTTCAAGGGCTATGTGGAAAAGCTCGCCGCCGAAAAGGGGCGCGGGGACGACCTGACGCTGTACCGCAACGTGGAGGAGCTTGCCCCTCAGCTGATCGCGAAGCACCGGCGGATTTACAAGGGCGTCAGCCCCAACGTGGACTTTTACAGCGGCTTTGTCTACGACATGCTGGGAATCCCCCAGGAGCTGTACACGGCCATGTTCGCCGTGGCGAGGATCGTGGGATGGAGCGCCCACCGGATTGAGGAACTGATCTGCATGGATAAGATCATCCGCCCGGCGTACATGAGCGTCATGGAAGAACGGGAGTGATTTTGGCAGCATGGACTATTCGTTGCTTGCCGGGCAGCTTCTCAATGTGCAGGCGAATCTCCTGCAGGTCCCGGCCTATCAGCAGCTTTCCAAGATGGTGCGGGGAGAGCTGTTCGTTCTGAACTATCTCGCCACCCACGAGACAGCGATCCATCCCAAGGAACTCAGCAAAAAGATGGCCGTCAGCACCGCCCGCATCACCTTTCTTCTGCATCACATGGAGGAAAAGGGACTGATCGCCCGCTCCTCCGATTTAAGCGACAACCGGCAGATTTTTGTCCGGCTGACGGAAAACGGGGTAAATGCGATACAGAAAGCCCGGGCGGAGGTCATCTCCCGGGTATCGTCCCTGCTGGAAGCACTCGGCCCCGAGGACGCCCGGGAATATATCCGCATTCAGGAAAAGATTCTGGACAATTTTCTGGGAAATTCTTAAAAACCACTTTATACACGCGGGTTCCGCGGGGAGCACACTTTCCCCCGCAGAACCCGCTTCTTTTTTGGAACGATGCCCACATTTTCCTCTGTACTTTTTTGGATTTCCGTGTTATACTAACGTTGCAATAATCGAAATTATGTTTGTAATAATACTATTTCTTAACAAAATGATTTCATCATTTTATTTAAGCCGTTTCACGGCAGACCGCCTGGGCGGCG
>ENA-OYWS01000426-OYWS01000426.1-human-gut-metagenome-genome-assembly--contig:-NODE-426-length-20522-cov-9.154004_pt1 | contig 20522 bp, 19 predicted proteins | sample MGYA00244813_ERZ653402 | MGnify/ENA primary metagenome ERZ653402 (study PRJEB26926, sample SAMN06165021) | human gut metagenome | biome: ENVO:00009003; feature: ENVO:2100002; material: ENVO:00002003...
GATCTACACGCGTAAGATCGTCGGCAGCGTCAGATGTGTATAAGAGACAGTTGTAGGACAGTTCCATACCCATATAAGGTTGTTGATGTTCAATACATTTGTATAGTAGTCGAACATGAGTCTGTAAAGCTTTGCCGCAACAGCAGGGCCTTTTGCACCCCACCAGAACCAGGTTCCCTCTGATTCGTGGAAAGGTCTCCACAGAACAGGGATATCTTCAAGCTGGAATCTCCGGAGCTCCTTTGCAATGATGTCCATATCGTGGTAGAAAGCATCACGTTCTCTTGTGCCTGGAATGAGCACCTTTTCAGCGTCGAAGTCAGTGTGCTCTGTGTAGAAACTCTTGTCACGACCTCCAACCGGAGAGAACCAGTGAAATGTGAAAGTGACAATGCCGTTTGTTTTCTTTGCCCATTCGAGAGCGGTGTCAAGGGTATTCTGATTTTCATATACCTCTGTGAGACATTCTGCGGATGCATCATTATAGTTTATGTTTGGCGAGTATCCAAGCAGCTCGAAACCTCTGAGTGCCGGACATTTGCCTGTCTGTTCGTATATATAGTCAATCTCCTCCATAGGATTGGTCTGTGTGTGCTGACCTGTTACTATCTTTTTACCGGCAATCTCCGATAAATAATCCAGCAGATTCTGTGCTGAATGCGATATGTGCTTGTTTGCTGCTTTCTGCATCTTATTTTCTCCTTCATTAGTATGTGTTTGATATGTTTTTATCATATACAAATAAATGTAATAATTGTATTATATAAAGAGCAAAAAATTGTATAAACCTATCATGATACAACTTGGATCGTAGGGGGAGATTGCTATGGAAATGTTTGAGTACATTGATGAGATGAAACAGCCATATGATATATTTTACACAGATTGGGTGCATTCTGAATTGCACTGGCACTATTACAGTGAGATACTTTATATAGCCAGCGGATCTATCCGGGTGATCTGCAATGATGGAGAGACGGTTCTCAGAAAAGGGGATATGTGCTATCTATATCCGCTGCAGCTCCACAGTATAAAGGCGGATAAGACCTGTAAGGAGCCGGTGAAGTATGCGGTCATAAAGTTTAATATGTATACACTGGGCATTCCCCAGACTTATATAAGGAAAATGTATGATTGCTTTGTATACAGGACGGAGACTACAGATTTCTGTATGGTTATAAGGTCTGAAAAACTAAAAGAAAGTATGGCAGATATTGTTCAGGATATATTTGAGGAGTATACGGAAAAGCGGGAGATGTACATGCTTGCGGTTCAGTCTGGGATATATAAGCTGCTCATCATCATGGCAAGACAAATGAAAACAAATGGAGATTTTAAGCATAAGAGGTCGGATGGTGATGTGTATTTCAATCACATACTGGAATATATAGATGCGCATTCGTCAGAACAGATAGAGGTTCAAGATCTGGCAGAAATGTGCAGTATGAGTTATTCACACTTTGCCAGATCATTTAAGGCTCGTTATGGAAGATCGTGTAAGGAATACATATTGTATATAAGGCTCAACAAGGCGCAGAACATGCTGCTGTATTCGGATTATTCCATGGAATATATCGCTCAGGAAAATGGTTTTTCGGACAGCAGTTATTTTATCCGTGTGTATAAAAAGTGGAGGGGAATCACTCCGAAACAGGAAAGGATGCAGAACAGACTTTAGTATCCCAATAGGGTGCAAATGAAACAGACTCACATGTGATCGAGACACAAGTGAGTCTGTTCATAAACCGATTATATTGTTGCCGTTGCGGACTTTGCACGGCTGATTTTATTTCCCCCGAATTTTCGTCTCAGCTGTTTCATAACCCACAGGTACGCAGGTATCAGGAAGAGATCAGCACATACCCATGCAAGCGGACTTCCTAGTGATACGCAGATGAAACCGAAATGAGGCACCAGCACGAAACCGGCAACAGAACGGGCAATCATCTCACATATGCCTGCAAGTATGGCGAAAGTCGAGTATCCAAGCCCCTGTATCATGAATCTTACGATATTCACAAGAGCCAGGAATATGTAGAATGCGGCGTTGATAACTACGAATTCATATATGTAGCCGATAAGCTCAATCTGTTCCTTCTTTACAAAGAGAAGTGCAAGCTGCTTTCCGAATACGATGGAGAAAGCCAGAGCCACGAGGGCATATATGATTCCCATCTTGATACAGGCTTTAAGTCCCTGATCAACACGGTCAAGACGTCTGGCACCAACATTCTGACCTCCGTATGTTGCCATGGTGGAGCCCATTGCATCGAAAGGACAGCACATGAACATGGAAATCTTGCTTCCTGCTGATACGGCTGCAACATATGTTGAACCCATATCATTGACTGCGGTCTGAAGAATGACACTGCCTATGGCGGTTATGCTGTACTGCAGGCCCATAGGCAGACCCATACCGCAGAGCTTAAGGCAGTGGCGCATGCTGAATGTCCAATCCTCTTTACTGAATTCAAGATACTTCAGTTTCTTTGTCATGTATATCGTACATATGATTCCTGACACTGCCTGTGAAGCTACTGTGGCAACTGCAGCTCCGGCGACGCCCATAGGAACAACAAGTATAAGATCAAGTATTATGTTGACAATTGATGAACCCACAAGGAATATGACAGGTGTGATACTGTCTCCGAGTGATCTCAGTATCCCGGCGGTCAGGTTGTAGAGGAAGGTTGCCGGAATGCCCAGGAATATTATAAATATGTATATATATGCATCATCGATGATATTCGAAGGTGTTCTGAGAGCCTTGAGTATCTGCATGGTAAAGATACTTACTGCCACTGTTATAACAGCAGCCAGTGCAACGGATGACCATATACTGTTGATTATATAAGCCTTAAGAGCCTTGAAATCCTTCGCACCGTAAGCCTGGGCAACAGGAATTGCAAAACCATTGCAGATACCGATACAGAATCCAAGTATCATGAAGTTGATGCTTCCGGTGGAACCCACAGCCGCCAGTGCGTCAGTTCCAAGCTTCTGCCCGACTATGACAGAATCTACCATATTATAAAACTGCTGAAATATCAGACCGAAGAGAAGGGGCAGACCAAAGTTCAATATAAGCTTTGAAGGCTTTCCTTCAGTGAGGTCTTTTGTGCCACTGATGCGCGCAATAAAATTCTTCATGTGATTCACCTCTCAAAAATCTAGTTGTTTGTTTATAAATTGCTTGTTTTCACGATATCGTGTGTTTGCTAGTTAATCACCTTTTAATGATTTTATATATGGAAAAAAGGTGATTAAACGTGGTAAAATGTAAACACTTTTGTAATGCTGGAAACTTGATATATATTAGTCTCTGAACTAATATAAGTATAGTCGTAAAAGTGATGAAAAAAGAGAAAATAATTGTGCATAAAGCGCATGGATACAAACCAGGGTAATGTCGATAACGATAATGACCTGGCGGGGGATATGGAATGAGCAGAGATAGCGATAAAAAAAATAATAAAAAAAAGAACGATAAAAAGATTGGCAAGAATAATAAAACGGGCAGAGAAGAAATCAGAAATATAAATAGTATGAACGGTGGCACAGCAAAATCTTACAGGCAGAAAGTTCTTGTGAATCAGGCAGGAAAGCTAGTGGATGAGCTTGAGCGGGCGAGACGAGAGGAGCAGGAGTCCCAGATTGATGGAATAATCAGACAGAAGGTTATCAAGAGAAAGAATACCAGGGCTGCCTATCGTATTGTGGGAATAGTATTTATACTGATTGGAATCGCGTGTATGTGGTGGGCCATGGGAGGTCACTACAGGTTTTTGAAGGCGGCGGTTTCTATAGCAGCCATGGCATATGGGTTTTATATCGTAAGGGCGTCATTCAGGAGTGCAGCATATGATGCTACATATCTGTTTGGACAGGACAGGATAACGATACTTCAAAAGTGTGGAAGTAAGATCATACCATATGAAGCAGTGACGGGTTATACAATGATAGAACCAGATCCTGAGATGAAGTATTATATTTTAAAGTTCGACAGGGGGAAGGAGAGTTATGTAGTGCCGTTTGCCGGGGCGAAGGCAAAATGTGAGGCAGTGTACAATATTTTCAGAGAGAAGGTAAGAACAGATGAAAAAGAAAATTCTTGAAAAACTCCAGAGTACGGATGGTTTTGTATCAGGACAGGAATTATGTGAGCTGCTGGGTGTGTCAAGAACCGCAGTGTGGAAAAATATACAGGCTCTGAAAAATGATGGATATGTCATAGAAGGAGTTAATAATAAAGGCTATAGGCTGGTTAGCGTTCCTGATGTCATGTCTGAGGAAAATATATCGAGGTACCTCAACACGAAGACATTTGCAAGAAAACTCTACTACTATGATGAAACTGATTCAACAAACACCCGCGCTAAGATTGTTGGTGAGACGGATCTTGTACACGGCGCATTGTTTGTTGCAAATGAGCAGACGGCAGGAAAAGGCCGGAGGGGACATAGCTGGAATTCAGATAAGGGAACAACGATATCCATGTCGTATCTGCTAAAACCGGATATAGATATCTCGTACGTATCCAGGATAACTCTGGTGTCGGCGGTTGCACTTGCAAGAGCATTCGGCAAAGTGGATGGTGTCAAGCCTCAGATAAAGTGGCCCAACGACGTACTTTCAGATGGAAAGAAGCTTGTCGGAATACTTACAGAGATGAGTTCAGAGGGAACTGATATTAGTTATGTTGTCGTGGGAATTGGTATAAATGTATATAACCAGAGTTTCCCGGAGGACATTGCGGACAAGGCGACATCAATTCTTCTGGAGAACGGCAGGGGATGTGACAGGTCATGGTTCATAGCGCAGGTGTCAAATGAGTTTGAAAAACTATATGATGAGTTTGTAAAAAATAAAGATCTGGGATTTCTTGTTGATGAGTACAACAGTTATCTTGTGAACAAGGATAAGCAGGTATATGTCATAGAGGGAGATCAGAAAACTGAGTATACAGCCTTGGGACTTTCCCCTGACGGCGGACTTCTTGTCAGGGATGCTGATGGAGCTGTGCGCGATATAATATCAGGTGAAGTATCCGTCAGAGGCATATATGGATATGTATGATATATGATAAACATTCGTTTTCATGTCAGCATATGGGGCTTAATAATATTAATAAATGGCAGGCATGATTCAAAAAAACTAGAAATATAGCCCCTTATGGTTTATAATCGGCAGTGGGTATAATATAACTTAGAAAATTCAAAAACGAAATATAAAAATGGAGGACATAAACATGGAAAAGATTCAGATGACCACACCACTTGTAGAGATGGATGGAGATGAGATGACCAGAATTCTCTGGCAGTATATCAAGGATGAGCTTATCTATCCATTTATCGATCTCAAGTCAGAGTACTATGACCTTGGACTTGTACATAGAAATGAGACAGATGACAAGGTAACATTTGACTCAGCATATGCAACACAGAAGTATGGTGTAGCTGTAAAGTGTGCAACCATCACACCTAATGCAGCAAGAGTTAAGGAGTACAATCTCAAGGAGATGTGGAAGAGTCCTAACGGAACTATCAGAGCAATTCTCGATGGTACAGTATTCAGAGCACCTATTGTTGTAAAGGGAATCGAGCCATGTGTTAAGAACTGGAAGAAGCCTATCACCATCGCAAGACATGCATATGGTGACGTGTACAAGAGTGTAGAGATCGATGTTCCAGGTCCTGGAACTGCAGAGCTTGTATTCACAGGCGATGACGGACAGGTTATAAAGGAGACTATCCATAAGTTTGATGGCCCTGGTGTTCTTCAGGGACAGCACAACGTGGACAAGTCTATTGAGAGCTTTGCAAGAAGCTGTTTCAAGTATGCGCTTGATACAAAGCAGACACTGTGGTTTGCGACAAAGGATACTATATCAAAGAAGTATGACCACACATTCAAGGATATCTTCCAGGAGATATTTGATTCGGAGTATAAGGAGCAGTTCGATGCAGCAGGTATCGAGTACTTCTACACACTTATAGATGATGCGGTTGCCCGTGTTATGAAGAGCGAAGGCGGTTACATCTGGGCATGTAAGAATTATGATGGAGATGTAATGAGTGACATGATCTCATCAGCATTTGGTTCACTTGCCATGATGACATCAGTTCTCGTATCCCCTGATGGAAAGTATGAGTACGAGGCTGCCCATGGAACAGTTATGAGACATTACTACAAGCACCTTGCAGGCGAGGAGACATCTACAAACTCAGTTGCAACTATATTCGCATGGTCAGGAGCACTCAGAAAGCGAGGAGAGCTTGACGGAATCCAGGCACTTCAGGATTTCGCAGATAAGCTTGAGGCAGCAACCATCAAGACCATCGAGGATGGTAAGATGACAAAGGATCTGGCTCTCATCACAACACTTGAGAACCCTACAGTCCTCAACAGTGAGAATTTTATCAAGGCTATCAGAGAGACACTTGAGGGAATGCTTTAAAAAGTGATTCAAGATAATAAAAGCATTGAGAATATATAAAGAAAGAAGCATATCACCTTTATTCAGACAATGGATAAAGGTGATATTTTTATACCATTGTGAAAATCGCAGCGTTAGGTTAAAATAACTTATATCTGAGTGTAGCGCATAAGATGATGAGGAGTTGTATTTATGAGAATTGAGCATGTTGCCATGTATGTGAATGACCTTGAAGGGGCGAAGAGTTTTTTTGAGAGATATCTGGGGGCATCGGCAAACAAGGGGTATCACAATAAAATGACGGGCTTTCGTTCGTATTTCCTCACATTTGACGATGGTGCAAGGCTTGAGATAATGAACAGACCTGGAATGGATGATCCTAAAAAAACGCTTAATAGAACAGGATTGATACATATAGCGTTCAGCGTGGGCAGCAAGGAAAAGGTGGATGAACTTACCAGGCTGCTTGAGTCTGATGGCTACGAGGTGATAAGCGGACCGAGAACGACAGGTGATGGCTACTATGAGAGTTGTGTAGTTTCTATAGAAGGAAATCAGATAGAGATTACGGTATAGAATTAAAATGTAGTAGATAGATAAAAATCATAGTATGTGGAAATTCAAACATAGATTTCATTATAGGAGGTATAAGACAATGGACAATCAGGTATTAGAGGTAATAAGGAAGAGAAGTTCGGCTAGAGCGTATAGTGATGAAGAGATTACGAAGGAGCAGCTTGAGAAGATCATAGAGGCTGGACTTCAGGGACCTACAGGTATGAATAAGAAAGAGATACATTTTACAGTAGTCAAGGGTGATGCACCAATTCTGGAAGAACTTGATGCGGAAAAGAGGGCACTTCGAGGACAGGATAAGCAGCCACATAATTTCTATTATGAGGCGCCTGTTTTGATATTCTTGAGCGCAGAGGATGATTACAGATGGAGCAAGGTGGATTCAGGAATCGCAGTTCAGAATATGGCTATAGCGGCAGAGAGCATGGGACTTGGCAACTTGATCATAGGTTGTGTGTATGATGCTCTTCACGGGGAAAAGAAGTCATATTTTGATAAGGCACTTGCTATACCAGAAGGGTATTCATTTCAGATAGCGCTTGCAGTTGGACATAAGACCGATAACAAGACACCTCATGATTACGATGAGTCTGTTCAGGTAAGTTATTTGTAGTTTGTCGCTAAAGATTCATTAGGTGGCAGGGTATAATGAAGTGGTTATCACGCCCAAGAGTGGTTACATATTGTGTATTATAGGAGATGAGATAAGGAAATATACAGGGAGGGTATAGCATATGGGTAAACTTGTAATGGGGTATTGGGACTGCCCTTATTGTAGTACGAAACATATAGAAGGAACGAAACGTGAGTGTCCATCCTGCGGAAAGCCGAGAGGACAGGAAGTTAAGTTCTATATGGATGGAGTGAGGTATTTGTCCGCGGAGGAGAGTCGGACAAAGGGAAAAGGTGCCGACTGGTTATGCGATCATTGCGGTAATTACAATTCTGCTCTTAACACACGGTGTAGCAGCTGTGGCGCTGAACGAGGTTCAAATGATAAAGCTTATTTTGATGTCAGGAAAGAACAGGATGCAAAGAATGCCAGAAGTGCATCCGGAACAGGAACAGCTGCCGGAGGACAAAACAGCGGGCAGGGGGGGAGCAAACGGGGCCGCTCATTTGGAGCATGGAAGATAGTACTGATCGGCATGCTTGTGATAGCGGCGATAATCGGACTTGCGGCGATCATAGCCATGCCGAAGAAGAGAACAGTCACAGTCAAGGATATGTCGTGGAAGACCAGTGTTGATGTGGAGAAATATCTTCTATGTGATGAAGATGACTGGGAACTCCCTGAGGGCGCTACGCTAAAGACCACGAAACAGGAGGTCCATCATACAGAACAGGAATATGTGGGTGAGCGCGAGGAGACCTATGATTCATATGAAGTGATAGGTTCCCATGTGGAGTACAGCTATGAGGACAATGGCGATGGAACATTTTCCGAGGTGGCAAATGACGTGGATGATTACGGATATGTGACGAGAACGAGGTCTGTCCCTGTGTACAGAGATAAGCCGATATACAAGACGAAGTATTATTATACAATATGGAGGTGGAAGTACGACAGGACGGAGACTGCGGAGGGCGGTGGAAAAACACCGGAATACCCAGATCCCCAGCTCACAGACAAGGAGAGGCTAGGGGAAAAATCAGTTGAATATGAAGTCACATGTGAAGTGAAGAATAAGGAAAAGATATATAAAGTTAAAGAGGCTATATATGACAAACTTGATATTGGAGAGACATATAATGTCAAGGCTGACTCTGAGGAGATAGTGAGTATCATAGAGTAGAGATATGAGAATACGGAGACGGTCGAAAGTTATAGTGTAAGTGATAGGTACGAATAAATATAAATAAATATAAATAAATATTATCCCGGACGGATAAGACATAATGTAGCTCACTGTTTTGAGCAAAATGTCGAATCCGCCCGGGATTTTTATAATTAAAATGAATAACATCGATGTTTGCTGAATACCATGTATTTGAGACGAAAAAGTTAAGGCGGACATTGAATGAGAGGGAACCTTGATAGGAGAATGGGATTTCGTACTGTACAGCTCATGGTAGCTGCAGTTTCAGTGACTTTAGTGCTTTGCGTGACGACTGGAATTATAGGAGCATTTGGGAAGACTGATGACGGAAGTTATGTACTGCAGGACCGATCAACCGCAGAACTTATGGGTGATTTCGGAGTGATATGTTTTGATACATTGAATGTGCGGACACATTTGCACAGCAATTTTATAACAAAGACGCTAAATGCGAATTCCAACTCGGGACTCAGAAATTCTTACGGGGTGTATGAGGAGTTCTATTTTGAGGACGCTGAGAATATGAATGGCTGTGTGTCGGATATGGATACTGATATGCTGTATACAGGCGCAGACATTAGAAGGATAGAGGATGGCAGTGTTTATATAATTATGAACAATGGCTCTGAGATAAAGCTTGACAGACCTGCAAATGTTAAGACTGATGCGGAGCTTGCTGAGAAGGGAGAATACTCAAAGTATGCCGATATGTCTGACATACAGAGAAGATTTATTGAATACAGTCTGGAACTTAGAGCGTATGCTGATACAGAGGGAACTGTGGATATAGATCTGGATGGAGATATAAATAACAGACGAATTGCGGTAAATGGCGATGGTATGCATGCTGTGTCGCTGGACTACAACGAGCTGTCGGCAAATACCAATCCGATTTATTTTGAGTTCCCGGATTGTGATGGGGATACCGTTCTTCTCATGAACATTGATCTGAGTGGTGCGCAGGATGTAGTGTTTGGGGATATGATATTTGGCAGCAAAAATGACGCGAAGGCAAACGACAATGGAAACTATTTTAATGCCTGCAACAGGATGTATTTTAACTTTTATGACAGCTCTGCTGCAGATGGACAGTTCAGCGGCAGTATTACATTTGCAGGTCGAGGATTTGGAACTGTGATGGCACCAAAGGCATCAGTAAATCTCGGACATAACTGGGATGGATGCGTGGTGAGTGAGATATTCTCAAACAGCGGAGAGTTCCACAGAGTGCCGGGAACTGATTTTCCAAAAGAAGAACCGACAACTGAGAGCACGACGACGGAAGACACAACGGAGGACACAATGACGGAGGATACGACAACAGAGGATACAACGACGGAGGACACAACAACGGAAGGCACAACAACGGAGGACACAACGACGGAGGATACGACAACAGAGGACACAACGACGGAAGACACAACAACGGAAGACACAACGACGGAAGACACAGCAACGGAGGATACAACGACGGAGGATACGACAACAGAGGACACAACGACGGAAGGTACGACGACGGAAGACACAACAACGGAAGACACAACAACGGAAGATACGACCACAGAGGACACGACCACAGAAGATACGACAACCGAGGATACCACAACAGAGGACACGACAACAGAAGACACAACGACAGAAAACACAACTGGCACGACCACGGAGTTGACAACGACAGAGGAGACGACAACGGAACATACCACATGGAGCACCACTGGCACAACAGTGACAATGATAACGACGCGCAGCACTCCGCCAGGCAGACATCCCGATACCGGTGACAGGCTTCCCTTAAAGGAGATAACTGGTGTGATAGTACTTGCACTTATGGGAAGTGCGGGGATAGTGATATATAAAAAAGTAAAAAAATAAATATATACTATTGAAAACAATATATGAGTTTGCTAAACTATGCTCAAAGCATATATTCTTGTATTCAATCAGCGAAGGCTGCATCTAAGAATCTTTAGTCAATTCAATGAATTCTATGCTTTTAAATACCATATTTTATTTTTGCATAGTGCATTGGAGAGGTTAAAGGATATTTGCCGCTGTTTCTTGATAAGGTTCTTTGATGTACTGTAGAAAGGAGAACTTATGAAGAAACTTGAAGACATGAATTTAGTGGATGATTTTTTGATGACGAGTCTCATATGTCATCAGGAGTATGGAGATCGTTCGGTGAGGTATATGCTTGAGTGCATATTGAATCGCCGTTTTGGCAAGCTGACTGTTGTGCCGCAACGAGTTATGTGCGGTGCAGATCCGGAAAAACATGGCATTAGAATGGATGTGTATATTGATGAAAATGATGGAGAGATAATTGATATCGAGCCGGATCAGAATGACGGCAAGGCTGACGTAAAAGCTGTGCCAAGGCGAAACAGATTTTATCATGCGAAGATTGATTCAGCAAATTTGGCTGCTGGAGACGATTATAGCAATTTAAGGAATGTTGTTGTTATATTTATAACAACATATGATCCATTTGGACTTGACAGGATGGTTTATACGGTGAAAAATAAGTGTATAGAAGAATCGGATATGCCGTATGATGATGGGGCTGTGTCGTTATTTTTGTACACAAAGGGGAAAAAAGGAAATCCACCGGAGGAACTTCAGAGTTTGTTGCATTATATGGAAAATTCGATAGAAGAAAATGCTGGTACAGATTCACTTAAGGTCTTTCATCATATGGTGACTGCTGTGAAGAATGATGGAGAGGTAGGTCTTGCGTATATGAAGAGTGTTGAGATAGAAAAAAGGATACGAGAAGAAGGAAGAGAAGAAGGAAGAGAAGAAGGACACAGGGATGGGGTACGTATTGGACGTATTCAGGAGATAGTAAGACTAAGTAGAAGATTCAATAAAAGCGATGAAGAAATAATACAGATACTGCTGGAAGAGACAGGGCTTGGAGAAGAACAGGCAAGAGATGCACTTAAAAAGTACAGTTAGGTTATGTGAATCGTAAAGTTATAGCAGATTTTTAGCACCGTCATGTATACAGTAATATGTTACATGGCGGTGTTTATGTATAGGTGGCTAAAGCTACTCTCAGTCTTGCATAATATGTTCGAATGTGATATATTTTAAAGGAATTTTGTGGTACAAAATACCATGGCAGGAGAATGTGTTTACATTATTTGACACAGAATAATAAAAAGGCACATTCTTTATTTTTGCTCATAAAAGATAGGAGAACAATAACATGACGATAACTGATGAAACTATTGATTATGTTGGAATCCTTGCAAAGCTTGAGCTTTCTCAGGAGGAGAAGGAGCAGGCAAAGAAGGATATGTCAGACATGCTTGATTATGTCAGCAAATTAAATGAACTTAATACAGATGGTGTGGAGGCCATGAGCCATACATTCCCATACAATAATGTGTTCCGCGAGGACGTAGTCACAAATAACGACGATAGAGAGAACATGCTGAAGAATGCACCGGAGCAGAAAGACGGCTGCTACAAGGTGCCAAAGACATTTGACTAGGAGGTAAGCTGAAGTGAATTTAATGGGTATGACAGCTGTAGAGCTGGGAAAAGCTATTAAAGACGGACAGGTAAGCGTTGTTCAGGCGACACAGGCTTGTCTTGACAGCATAGAGGCTTGTGAGAAGGACTACAACAGTTTTGTCACAGTTGACCGTGAGGGAGCGCTTGCCCAGGCGGAGGAAGTGCAGAAGAAGATAGATGCAGGAGAGCTGAGCGGTCCTCTTGCAGGAGTTCCAATTGCGATAAAGGACAATATGTGTCAGGCTGGTGTTCAGACAAGCTGTTCATCAAAGATACTTTCAAATTTTGTCCCGACATATACAGCCGAGGCAGTGGTGAAGCTCCAGGAGGCAGGGGCAGTCATCGTTGGACATACCAACATGGATGAGTTTGCCATGGGAAGCACAACGGAGACATCGTACTTTGGAGAGACAAGAAATCCATGGGATATAAACAGGGTTCCGGGTGGCTCATCAGGTGGTTCAGCGGCAGCAGTTGCCGGAGAGGAGGTTACATGTGCGCTCGGTTCAGACACCGGTGGGTCAATCAGGCAGCCTGCATCATTCTGTGGTGTCACAGGAATAAAGCCAACCTATGGAAGAGTTTCAAGATACGGACTCATAGCATACGGTTCATCACTTGACCAGATAGGACCTCTCGCAAAGAATGTTGAGGACTGTGCAACTATCCTTGAGGTCATATCACAGTATGACAAGAAAGACTCAACATCAGTGAACAGGGATGACAATGATTTTACAAGCGCTCTGGTGGATGATGTAAAGGGACTTAAGATCGGACTCCCACGAGATTACTTCACAGAGGGACTTGAGCCTGAGATAAAGGAAGCTGTATACGGTGTAGCTGAAGCTCTTAAGGCAAAAGGCGCAATAGTTGAGGAGTTTGATCTTGGCATGGTTGAGTATGCGATTCCTGCATACTACATCATAGCATCGGCGGAAGCAAGCTCAAACCTTGAGAGATTCGATGGTGTAAAGTACGGCTACAGAACATCAGAGTACACCGATCTTCACAACATGTACAAGAAGAGTCGTTCAGAGGGATTTGGTCCTGAGGTAAAGAGAAGAATCATGCTCGGTTCATTTGTGCTGAGTTCAGGATATTATGATGCATATTACGTTAAAGCACTTAAGGCAAAGGCGCTCATCAAACAGGCATATGACAAGGCGTTTGAGAAGTATGATATCATCCTTGGACCTGTTGCACCTACAACAGCTCTGAAGATGGGAGAGTCACTCTCAGATCCTATTAAGATGTATCTAGGTGATGTGTACACCGTTCCTGTAAACCTTGCGGGACTTCCTGGAATATCACTTCCATGTGGAACAGATAAGGACGGAATGCCGATCGGAGTACAGATGGTAGGAAATGCATTTGAGGAGAAGACTATTATAAGAGCAGCTTACGCATTTGAGAAGACCAGAGAATACAAGAGACCTGCACAGGTTTCAGAAAGGGGGCTGTAAGAGATGGCAAAGACATATGAGACAGTCATCGGACTTGAGGTCCATGTAGAGCTAGCGACCAAGACAAAGATATTCTGTGGCTGCAGCACAGCATTTGGAGGAGCTCCTAATACACATACGTGTCCGGTATGTACCGGAATGCCGGGTTCACTTCCAGTACTTAATAAGGAAGTTGTAAATAAGGCGATCGCAGTTGGTCTTGCGACAAACTGTAAGATTACACAGAACTGTAAGTTTGACAGAAAGAATTATTTCTATCCGGATAACCCACAAAACTATCAGATATCACAGCTTTACTACCCAATATGCAGGGATGGTAAGGTAGAGATAGAGGTGGACGGTGTCAAGAAATATGTGAGAATCCATGAGATACATATGGAGGAGGACGCAGGTAAGCTTGTCCATGATCCATATACAGACAGCTCACTTGTTGATTTCAACCGTTCAGGTGTTCCACTTATAGAGATAGTATCTGAGCCTGACATGAGATCTGCGGAGGATGTAATAGCATATCTTGAAAAGCTCAGGGAGACGATACAGTATCTCGGTGCTTCAGATTGTAAGCTTAATGAGGGATCAATGCGTGCTGACGTCAATCTTTCGGTCAGAGAGGTTGGCTCGGAGGAGTTTGGTACACGTACAGAGACAAAGAACCTGAACTCATTCAAGGCCATCGCCAGAGCCATAGAGAATGAGAGAGAGAGACAGATCGATCTCATCGAGTCCGGTGAGAAGGTTGTTCAGGAGACAAGAAGGTGGGACGATACAAAAGAGTATTCATATCCGATGAGATCCAAGGAGGATGCACAGGATTACAGATATTTCCCTGATCCTGATCTTGTACCAATCCACATCAGTGATGAGTGGCTGCAGCAGGTAAGGGATGCACAGCCTGAGTTCAGAGATGCAAAAAAGATAAGATACAAAGAGGAATATGCAATTCCTGATTATGATATAGATATAATCACAGCATCAAAGAAGATGGCAGATCTGTTTGAGGATGCCATCGCACTGGGATCGCCGGCAAAGAAGGTGTCCAACTGGCTTATGGGAGAGACCATGAGACTGATGAAAGAGAACATTGTTGATGCGGAAGACCTGAAGTTTTCAGCGGAGAATCTTGCAAAGCTCATCAAGCTCGTGGATGACAGGGTTATCAACGGCGGTGTGGCAAAGGAAGTGTTCGAGAAGGTATTTGCTGAGAATATTGATCCTGAGAAGTATGTAAAGGATAACGGACTTGCGACAGTTCAGGATGACAATGCCCTTAAAGAGGCATGCCAGGCAGCCATAGATAACAATCCGAAGGCTGTAGAGGATTACAGGGGTGGCAAGGAGAAGGCTCTCGGAGCACTTGTCGGTCAGGTTATGAAAGCTATGAAGGGTAAAGCAGATCCTGGATCTGTTAACAAGATGCTTAGGGAGATGCTTTAATATGGAAGAAAACAGAAGAGTGAGAAAGAGGGATAGGTATAAACGTCTCATAACAGTGGGTGAGGCTTGCGTACTCATTGCTGTGGAGCTGGTGCTGTTTGGACTCATGTGGTACCGGTACTATGAGGTAACGCTTACGCTTCCGTTCTGGAGAAGAGGAAACTGGGCGGTTATCGGAATGTATGGAATCATCATCATACTTTTCACCAAGCTTTATGGTGGTTACAGAGTTGGCTTTTTCAGATTGCTTGATATAGTATACTCACAGCTGCTGGCTCTTGTATGTGCCAATGTGGTTGGTTACTTGCAGCTCTGTATAATCTGTCGAGATTATGTGAATCCAGTACCGTTGCTTAAGGTAACCGGACTTGAAGCGGTAGTGATACTGCTTTGGATCTTTACGTGTAGATTTCTGTATGCGAAGATGTATCCGCCAAGGCATCTGCTGTTGGTATATGGATATAAGACGCCGATGGAGTTTATAGACAAGATCAATGCCCGTAAGGATAAGTATGTAATAGAAGATAGAATACATGTCAGTGAAGGCGAGCAGGCGATCAAGGAGAAGATACTCCAGTACGATGGAGTAATCATTTGCGAGACAAAGGCTTATATAAGAAATGAGCTTGTGAAGTATTGTTTTGAACACTCCATCAGATCGTATGTTGTGCCAAAGCTCTCCGATATAATCATACTTGGTGCGGAGCCTATACATTTGTTTGATACGCCTATCCTGTTGTCAAGGAATCAGGGCCTTACTGGAGATGACATGATCATCAAAAGGATTATGGATCTTGTGTGTGGATTTATATTGCTGATCATAGCATCGCCATTTATGCTCATATCAGCACTTGCGATATGGCTTTATGACAGAGGACCGGTTTTCTACAAGCAGGACAGACTAACACTGAATGGTAAGGTATTCAAGATCATTAAGTTTAGAAGTATGAAGATGGATTCAGAGGCTCACGGTGCCCAGCTTGCGAAGAAGGATGATGATAGAATTACTCCTGTGGGCAAATGGCTCAGGAAGCTGCATCTCGATGAGCTTCCACAGCTTTTCAATGTTCTTAAGGGAGATATGTCGCTTGTTGGACCGAGACCGGAGAGACCTGAGATCGCAGAGCTTTATAAGAAGACCTTCCCTGAGTTTGATTACAGACTCAAGATGAAAGCTGGACTTACGGGATATGCACAGGTGTATGGAAAATACAACACCACACCAAGAGATAAGGTGAAGCTTGATCTCACCTACTACGAGCAGTATTCAATATGGCTTGATTTCAAGCTGATGCTGCTAACTGTAAAGATCATGTTCCAGAAGGAGACATCAGAGGGCATAGCTTCAAATATGACTACTGCACTCAGAGATGGTGAGAAGGTTCAGATTCCGGCACCGGTGAATGTCAAACCAGATGGACTGGATGAAGCAGAGGATGCATTTTATGATCTTAAGAAGACCGTAAATAAAAATACAGGCAAAGATTCTTGATATAAACATATGATTTGATGTGTAGGTGGATAGTATGACAAATGCTAAGGTTTCGGTAGTTATACCATCATATAACAGTGGCGGTACAATAGAAGAGGCTATAGAGTCGGTTCTGGCTCAGAATGTGCCAGTGGAGATCATCGTGATAGATGATTGTTCGCTGGACGACACTGAGCATGTACTCCAAAAATATAAGAATGATCCACGTATCAGGATAATTGTGAATGAAAAGAATTTGGGGGTAGCAGCGTCCAGAAATCGTGGAGTGAAAGAGGCTGTTTGTGACAGAGTCGCATTCCTGGATTCAGATGATATGTGGGTGGATGGAAAGCTGGTAAAACAGCTGAAGCTGATGGATGAAACAGGAACACTGATCTGTTCGACTGCGAGGGAACTGCTCACGGAGGATGGCAACAGGACAGGAAAGATTATAGAGGTGCCGGATACGGTGACGTACAGGGAACTTCTCAAGGGAAATGTGATCAATTGCTCTTCGGTGGTTGCGGACAGAAACATATTGATGAAATATCCTATGGGTAATGATGATATACATGAGGATTACATCTGCTGGCTTCAGATCCTAAAAGAGTGCGGGCAGGCTGTTCTTATAAATGAACCATTGCTTCTTTACCGTGTGGTGAAGAACAGTAAGTCGGGTTCAAAGCTTTCGTCCGCGAAGAAAACATTTGCAGTATACAGAAAACTTGGTTACGGATTTTTCAGAAGCTGTCTGTATTTTGCGAATTACGCTGTAAATGGTGTGAAAAAATATTTCCTTTAGAAGTTAAAGTGCGGGTATGCATGAGATAGAATTATAGTCGGAGAACGATATGGCTGATGAAAAAATAAAACGAGGTCCGGGTAGACCTACAGACAAGAGAAAAGACACTGTCTTGAGACTCAGGATAGATGCGGAGACACATAAGAAGCTGAATAGATGTGCAGAGAAAAGACAGGTGTCGATGTCCGAGATCGTCCGTGAGGCAATAAATGAGATCGTCCAGGAAGCTGAAGCTGAGAGTTATGATGCAAAGGTTCTTGGGGGGAAAAAGACACAGGACAATAGATAAATATAACGACAAAGCAGGTGAGCAGCCGAGAGATTATCAGTATCCCGGCGGTTCACCTGCTTTATTTTATAATTGGGTTTATAATGTATATCCGTTTTGTTTGAGAAGCTCTCTTGCAGAGTCAATGGAATCATTGCCAGTAGCATTTTTTATAGGGGCAAATTCCTTCTCGCGCTCAACCTCAAATGGAAGACATGTGCCCATGAATGCAATCATGTCTAGAGCCAGAGTTTCAAACTTGTATCCGTTAGGCTCGGCAGGCTTTACAATGTCACCATTCTTGTCAACATATGGGATGGCTTTCTTCACGATGTGTAGAGGCATGCTTTCATTCATGATCTTCATAAGTCTGTCGACAGGAAAGATGTAGTTGAGGGTAACACCGTAATTGTATGCGTAATCTCCATTTTCATCGCGCTGGTTGCGCATCTCATCTGTGAGCTCATAGTACTCAACGATGTATGGCTTTCCGTGGTTTGTGCAGAGAACACCGACCTTCTCGTCGGGATAGGCTTTTCTGACAACCTTTCCGCCGGAGAGGTAGCCTTCCTTGATGACTGCACCGAGGAAAATAGGATCTGCGATCCTTTGAAGAACATTGTCAACAGAGAAGACATTGATGTATTTGATATTGTGCTCAGTCAGCTTGCTCAGATGGCCTGCCTTGCAAAGTGAGGAGAACCAGCCACCATTACCGTTAGGGGACATGGCGATACGTCCCTTTTCTTCCAGATAGATCTTGCCGTTGAAGTCAACTGATGGCACCATCTCCTGTTTGAAGAAATGAATATAATCAGGGTTATATCCGAAGTAGTTATGTTCCTTGAAAAATGCAGTCGTATCATCGTGGTTCTTTTCATTAGTCATTATAAAGAAATGTATCCATGTATCGGCAAGCTTTACGATATCCAGTGTGTGCTCAATGAGCAGTTGGAAGATGAACATATCTTTTGTTACGCCCACATTGAAGGTTCCCTTTGGCCCTGAGAATCCAAGACGGGTTCCCTGACCACCAGCTAAAAGTACGAGTGCAAGATCGCCATTTTTTATGGTGTCTATTCCTGCATTCAAGTATGTGTCATGGTTCGCATTGATGGCGTCTAGCTGAAGAGCTGCGACAGGTGCAATGTCGGAATCATTTCCAGAGTTGTTTTTGCCAATCATGTCGATGAGTGAAAAATCGATCTGATCAATCTGGCTTAACAGAGCCTGCTGCTCATCGCTTTTTAATTCATCATAATATCTGAGAAGGTGAAGCTGACCCTTTTCTTCCAGAAGTTTGTATGCGCTTTCGTAATTCATAAAATTCTCCTTAAATAATGTAGATTGTAAATAAATTCTCTCTCCTAGTATTTCTTTCTGATAGCAATTGTGTCCGTAAATACTTTCCAGATATCTCTGAACTTGATCCTTCTGCCGTTTGATAAATCGTCTCTGCTGTAATTAAGCGCTATCGGAGCCTCAGATATTTTGTATCCCTGCTTGTGGGCGGCTACAAGTATCTCAATGTCAAATGCGTATCCATTTATAGTCAGATTTTCAGCTATCGGCTTGATCACCTCGGATTTAAATAACTTGATACCGGTCTGAGTATCGTGGATCCCGAGATTGAAAAGCATCCGGAGCATGACATAATAAGAATAACTCATCATTCTTCTGAGCGGCGGATAGTCAAGTTTGGATTCTGGGTGAAGCTTGGAACCGATGACTATGTCTGCATCGTCATCCTTCATCTGCTTCATGAACTTCTTGAGCAGAGCAGGACTGAGTTCCAGATCAGAATCAAGGAAAGCGATGTATCGGCCACGGGCTGCCTTGATGCCTGTCGTTATAGCGAATCCTTTGCCGTGGTTGTCATTGTATCCTGTGGCTGTAATGTGGGAATCTGCATCAGAAGCCTCCCTTATCAATTGCCAGGTGGAGTCTGAGCTGCCATCGTTTACGGCAATTATCTCATAGCGATGAAGGAAACTGCTGAGTATCTTACTCGTTTCCAGCAGATTATCTTTTATATGCGCTTCTTCATTGTAAGCTGGCATGACTACCGACAAAGTAATATTTGGTGAAATATTCTTTTCAGTTTCCATTTCATTCATTATCTCCCTTGCTATAGACTTAACTCCAATTGTTTTAAACACAATTATTAATAGTATACTTGTAAAAATGATGGGTGTCAAATGAAATACATTTAAGACGTTATGCCTTGGTTTTTAATTTCATTGGGTAATGCTATAGATTATATGTTGTAAAAGCCAAAAATATAATGTATTATATAGCGAGGTAACGACATTTTTAGATATGAAGATAAAAGAGGAGTTCCAATGGATAAAAAGAACAGATTATCAACAGATTATGATGATGAAGATATGAACTGGCTGGATGACGATGACGACTACCTTGAAGAAGGAGGTATTCTGAGTTCATTGTTATTTGGCGATAAAAAGAAGAAAAAGCGCTCCAAAGCGGATTCATCCCGCGATGATGACCGCAGAAGCAGGAGACCGACAGACGTACATGAAAAACGCGTGGAAAAGACGGATGTATCAGAGCCGCGCCGGACTAGAGCAGCTTCTGGAACTCATGGAGAGAGAACTGGCAAGTCGGTGAGATCAGTGCGCCGTGTTGGGGACGAGCAGAGCACAGGTATAGATAATGTCTATATCTGTCTCTTATACACATCTCCGAGCCCACGAGACTAGGCATGATCTC
>ENA-OYWS01000432-OYWS01000432.1-human-gut-metagenome-genome-assembly--contig:-NODE-432-length-20422-cov-5.314970_pt1 | contig 20422 bp, 15 predicted proteins | sample MGYA00244813_ERZ653402 | MGnify/ENA primary metagenome ERZ653402 (study PRJEB26926, sample SAMN06165021) | human gut metagenome | biome: ENVO:00009003; feature: ENVO:2100002; material: ENVO:00002003...
GCGAAACGGAGAACGGGCAGGAACAGGGAGAATTACGAACGGCAGTGAGTAAGGCGGCCCAGTGAACAAAGGAATAGCGCATAATTGACATTGTTGTATTTATATGTTACATTTGTTACCAAACAAAATAACAAAGTTGGAATTATAGGAGGTCTTTGCATGAAGAAAGTATTCGTGTGGCGGAGTAGAGCCACATTACTTGGAGTTTTACAGCACGTTTGGCGGACTTAATAATTCGCTTGGAACAGCAAGTACCTTTGTGTTAGAAGTTGACCCTGAAGACACGGAAATATATTTTAGTCGTCCAAACGGTGGATATGAACTTGTTCTAATTAAAGCAGATAGTACAGGCGAATGGGTTAAGCCAAATAAATAAATTCCGGCTTAACAAAGGCAAAATGAAAAGGGACATGAACGATTTCCGATCCGCCATGTCTCTTTTTGTTTGCATCTTTCACCTTTTTTACTATAAATGAGTCTGAAGTCGTTGTACGTCAGGAAGTTGAGAAAACTGTAATAAACGATCCTTACTTCATATTATCAATAAGCTGAAGTATAAGCTCTTTTTGCTCTGCCGTAAGGAAGCGCCATTTTGAAAACAATTCCTGCTGATCTTTTGAAAGTTCCACTTCCGTTCCTTCTGAGAAGAACTGTGCAAGGCTTATTCCGAATGAGTCGCAGATGACCTGCAATGTGCTGATACTCGGAAGCGTATTGCGGTTGAACATATTTGAAATGGTGGATATGGAAAGCCCCGACTCTTTCGCAAGACGGTATTCGCTCCATCCATGGCGTTGCATCAATTCTGTTATGCGCTGTTTTACGTCCACCAAATTCACCTCTTAATAATATTATATGTCTCAACTGAGAAGAAAATAGTTGCTAAAAGTATTGTATTTATGTCGCAAATGGGCTATATTGATAGTACCAAAGCGAAGGAGGGTATTTTACGATATCACATTGTGCTAAGAAATTGCGTATTGGGAAGATGGTGCAGCATAAGTGTAGGGTAGACTGCGTTCGGAGAAACTGGCCCGCTTGATTCAAACCGGCCGTATTCATCCCGAAAAGCTCATTACACATAAATTTCACGGGCTGGAAAATGTGGAGCCGGCGCTCATGCTGATGAAAGACAAGCCGGCAGACCTGATTAAACCGTTGGTTTTGCTTTGATGCCTGCTGAAAAAATATGAACGGCAGAAGGAAGCTTACGCCTGCTATAAGGGTTTGATTGTTGTGATGCGGGCTGTTCTCGCGGTATATTTTGCATATGCCTTGCGGATTGCCATTGCTTCGGTGAACAAGCTCCCATTGCGGAACACATGCCGTTCTAAACCCAATCTACGGTTTTTAATCCGACAAAACCTCAAAAGTAAGGCGGGACCGGCTTTAGCCGTCCCGCCGTTAACGCTTCGGTCGGACCGAACGAACAATCAGTTCGTGTCATTATTAAAGTCGGCGTCAAACTCGGTGCAGTCCTTTATCATGCTTTTGGGAACCGCGACCGTGATAAGACGATAGCTATCTGCGCCGTCGGTTGTGGATTTAGAGCCGTCGCGGGGCATTATATGTATGCAGAATGTGTTCCCGTCACAAAAAATGCTGCTCACTTCCAAATCACTTGCCTTGTTGCTGACATCAACATAGACGAGCATTAAGCTGTTTTCTTCAAAAAATGCCTCATCGCGGCCGGAAGTTGCTTCATTGAAGGACAAAGCGCCGTCATATTTACCATCCATACCGAGCGAGTCCCCAAACGCGGCCTTGAATTGCTCCAATTCTTCCAATGAATCGAATTTGTATATGGGAAGATGCATAACGCTGCTGAACATCATGGTTTCCTCATTCAATGCGCCTGAGTAAATCGCCCCAAAATCCGCCCGCGACGCATGGGATATAACAATATCAAATACCTCGTCTGCGGGCATGTCGCCCGGCGTGGTTAAATTGACATCGGGAGTTTCCGCAAATGGCATATCGTCCGATAGATTTTTTGTTTCCTTATTTGGGCTGCACCCGACCAAAGCCAAGGCGCAAGCCAATGTCAAAATGAATATGGCCGGTTTGTTCATGCAGAGGCCCTCCTTTCAAACAAACGGTAAACGCCCTCAAGCCTTCCGCTTTTTACGCGCAATAACCTCAACGACTATGCCTATGCACACGATAACCAAGTATACTATTATGCATATTATCCACATATTGTTCAGGGTCATTGCGCCCGTAGGGTCGGCGTAATCTTGGCGAAAAATCAACCCTGCGGCAAATGAAACGGGGTAACCAAGGGATGCGAAAAGCGGGAAGCGGCTGCACCCGAAAAGCATGGAAATGCCTATAAACAAGCCGCCCGCAATCAGCAGCACGAGGGGAAATTGCTTCATTTTGTGCATATCAAACAGAGCAAATCTGCAAATCAGAAAGCTTGCAATCAGAATGGCCATGGACAAAAGGCCGATTCCGTATTTTTTCATACTTATTACCTCCTCGCATGAGTATTTGTATTATTATACCATGGCGTTACCGGGCGCTACAATGCTTTTTGCATTTTAAGGGGGGATTTATTATGCATTCCGCCGATTAAGTCCGCAAGGGGCAGATGGAGCGGGTGGAAAGGGAGCACGAAAAAATATACAATCAAAAATTGGAATACGTTGGATTTTTTTACTATACCATGATATAATATACTTGGGCTAAGCTGAAGAAATGGCGTCATAATCAATGCTTTGAGCCAAAACGTCAGCAAGGGGAGGAAATGAGGAAAATGAAAAACAGAAAATGGGGAACCGCACTCATAGCTGCGCTTTTGTGCCTGTGCATGGCGCTGAGCGCGTGCTCTAACGATGCGGACAACGACCCTAACGAGGTTGTGGGTCAGGATTGGCGCACATGGGGCCTGGTGGTGGACAGCGGGACAATAACCCGCAACGGGGAAGACACCGCCGTGCTTGTTTGCGTGGAGGACGACGGGGCGTATTTTTATCATGACGACGAGAATCAGGTGCTTTTCGATTTTGTTGAGTTCCCTGAAGAATACGGCCTTACGAGCGGCGACTACAACGCCATAGCGTTCGAGGACGGCAATGGCGACGGCAATACGGACGTTGCTATTCAGTTCAACATGGATGACGATAATCAGCTTGCGCTGGTGTGGATGTACGACGAATCCTCAAACGGCTACTATTTCTATGATGAAGTAGTTGATGACGACAGCGAACCGGATACGCCGGACGAAACTCCCGAGCAGGTTATAACCAACAGCGATTGGGAGCATGACACCATAATAGAGGATATGGGCAACGAAATGTACGTTGCCGATGCAACCGTGGGCGTGCAGACGTACTATCCGTATGGCTACGTCGTTATGGAAGTTATAAGCGACGCACTGGTGATATACGACAACAATTTCAATTATGCCGTTGCCCGCTGCGTGAACGATGTCTATGCGGACTATAACGGTTCCGTTGAGGAATTCGCAATAGATTATGCCAACAGCTATATCTATAATGACTTCGGCCCGCTTTACAGCATGTTCAGCCCCATAGTGGATATGGACATAAAGGATCCGGATAACCCCAACGACCTTGCGCAGATGGACGGCTATGTTTACGACGATACCGAATCCGCCTACGTTCGCCTGTATATCTATACCGATGCGGAGGGCAACGTGATGGCAAAGTCGTTCTATGTTACCGATGACGATGCGCTTACCGTTATGGACGAAATATGCAGCGGTGTGAACCATACCGCATGGTATGGCATAGAAGGGTAGGGATCGAACTTATGCCTTTATGGGGTGCGGTAGTTGCGCTTGTTGCGGCCATTGCGGCAATAGTGCTGGACGTTCGTAAGATAGAAAACAAAAAGGCCAGAACTGCGGGCATAATAATCGCGTCCATAATCGGCGCGGTCAGCCTTGTGTATATTGCGCTCACGCTTATACTCGTAAGCGCCGTGGACTGAGCAAAAAAGAACATATGTTAATGTGCGGTTCCGTTAAGCTTATGCTTTTCGGAACCGCTTACTATATGTTATAATCCATATATGATAGTTATGGACTTGGAATGGAACAGCGGCGTTGGCGACGGCAAATCGCTCGCTGAAATACTGCAGATAGGCGCGGTGAAGTACGATAGATCTGCCCACAAAATAGTGGACACGTTCAGTGTATTCATTCACCCCTGTGTGCACAGCGAATTCAGCGTGGGCGCAAAGGCGCTGCCGCAGCTCTGGCGTTCGCTTGAAAGCAGGCTTACGTTTGAGCAGGCGTATACCGCTTTCCTTGACTGGGTCGGCGAGGAAACCATGTACGCCGCGTGGGGCGGCGGGGATTGGCATGTGCTCAACGACAACGCCAAGTATTATTCCCTGCCCATAAAGCAGGATGTTCAAATGCTGGATGTTCAGTCCGCATTCAGCCTTACGATGGGCGTGGGCAGCGTGCTTGCGCTTTATAAGGCGGTGGAATTCTGCCACATACCGGATTGCTTTGACTATCATGATGCGTTGGCTGATGCGATGTATACCGCGCTTGTCAGCGAATGGGTGGATGAAGAAACGCTTGAGCTCAGCCGCGGAAAAATCGTGCCGCGCAGCATGGAAATGACAGGCAAAACGTTTGAAACACCGCCCGCCAAGTATTCGGAATACTTCACCAACCGCCACGATGTTATGAATTGCGACGATATGCGCATAGTCAATTGCCCCATATGCGGCGCGAAGCACAGCATAGGCGAATGGTTCAGCAACGACCGGCGCCGTTATTATGCCGCGTTTCGCTGCCATGGGCACGGCCGCTTCATCTGCCGCATGACGATAGTGAAAAAGGATGATCTTATCCGCGGGCGTTTGGCAATTCCGCAAATGACGCCAAAGGAGCTGCATAGCTTTCAGGTGGCCAAGAATGCCAAGCATTATCTTTGCAGCGCAACGCTTGGCCTTATAGCGCAAAAGCGCAAAAATAAACGAAAAAAACAGACCGCTCAGGCGGCTGCCACTCCCGCGCAGTAATCAGGCGCGGGAATTTTTTTAGCCGCTCGACTTTTTGAAACCGAAGGAGTATAATACTGCTTGCTTTGCGCTGCGGCGCAGGGCGTATTTTATTGAAGAAAGCGACGGTTTGATATATATGGAATTGGTAATAAGCAATGCGCGCGGCTTTGCGAAGAAAAATGCGGTTATGCTCATTGCATTTGCGGCGGCGCTGATAACAAGCCTGTTTGTGCCCGTGGATAAGGAATACATAGGCTACTTTGACTTCAAAACGCTAAGCTGCCTTTTCTGCGTGCTGGCGGTGGTTTGCGCGCTCAAGGACATAAACTTCTTTTTTGTTATAGCGCGCAAAATAGTGCACTTTTTCAAAACGGCGCGCATGAGCATACTTGCGCTTGTGTATATAACGTTCATAGGCTCCATGCTCATTGCCAACGACATGGCGCTGCTCACGTTTCTGCCGCTGGGCTTCCTTGTGCTGAGCAGCACGGGGAAACAGAAATATATGGCGTTTACGTTTATTATGCAAAATATTGCTGCCAACCTCGGCGGCATGCTTACGCCTTTCGGCAATCCGCAGAACCTTTATCTTTACACTAAGTTTAATATCCCCAACGGCGAATTTATGGGCATAATGGCCCCGCCGTTCATATTGTCCGTTGTGCTCATCACGCTGTGCTGCATCATATTCGTAAAAAACGAGCCGCTTATGATAAGCGATGAAAAGATAGAGCTTAACGGCAAACGCACTGCGCTGTATCTTGCACTGTTTGCGCTGGCGATAGCGATTGTTTTTCGCGGCATACCGTATTGGATAGGGCTTATAATAATTCCAGCGGTGCTGTTCTTTGCCGACCGTCACGCGCTTGAATCGGTGGACTATCCGCTGCTTTTCACGTTCGTGTTCTTTTTCATATTCGCGGGCAATATGGCACGCATGGATGCAGTAAGGAATTTCTTTTCCGCACTGCTTTCAAAGAACACTTTGCTTTTCAGCGCGCTTTCCTGCCAATGCATAAGCAACGTACCTTCGGCGATACTGCTTTCGCAGTTCACCGGCAACTATGCGGAGCTGCTTATAGGCGTGAACGTGGGCGGGGTAGGCACGCTTATTGCCTCGCTTGCCAGCCTTATCACCTTCCGCGAATACGTTAAGCACGACCCCAGAAGCACCCGCCGCTACATTGCGGAATTTTCCGCCTTCAACTTCGGCTTTCTTATAATACTCATTGCCTTTGAGCAGTTTGTGATGAAGGTGTAAATATCCCCCTTGCCATAAAGCGCAGGTATGATATAATCAATTTGTCGATAATATTCCACAAAACGCGACATTGCCGTTATACCCTACGGAGGACAGTATGCGTACCCACATTGCCCTGCTCCTGTGCATTATGTTATGCTTATGCGCCGCGCCGCCGTCAAAGGCGCTTGACGGGGTATTTATGGCCAACGCAAACGAAGCGGAATGGAATGCGGAGAACGCCTGCTGGGTTGAACGGCATTATATTGCCGCGGCGGACGAATTCTCCGCGTTTGTTTATGCTCCTCATGCGGAGGAATATGAGCGCTACGGCGTGCGCGCACCGCTTGTTTGCGAAGCGTATATCGGGTCAGCCGACTCCGAACGTATCACGATTACGCTGGATGAAAATTGGCTCATCGGCATACAGACAGTTGTGTACTTAGTCAATGCAGAGCTTATAATAGGCGAAAACGCCGCGGCTGTTAATTACGGCAGCATATATATCGAATCCGGCAGTACGCTTACAGTCAACGGCGCGCTTGAAAACGAGGCTGTTGAATATGCGTCCGGCGAATTCAGGCTGAACTGCGGTATATACATACGCGACGGCGGCACTCTTAACGCCCTGAATGGCAAATATACGGGCGGCGGCAAGCTATACAAAAGCGCAAACGGCGCCGTGCTCGGCACGGAACAGGGCGAAGCCCTGCGCTTTTCAAACGGTCGGGAGCTTTCGGCGCTGCTTGCCCAATGCGGTGAATATGCTGCGCTTTATGCCCGCGGCGCGGTGACGCTTGATTCGGCATTTACTCTGCCGTATGGCACTGAAATAGTGATAAACGGCGGCAATTCACTCACCCTTGCGCCTGGTGCGTCGCTTGAATGCATGGGGAACATATGGGTCAACGGCGGCGCGCTTACCGTAAGCGACGGCGCAAGTATCACATTCGGCAGTGAGAATGCGCGTATATGGGCAAACGCGGAAACAGGTTCATCTGTGACGGGGCAGGGGCTTGACAGTATAACGGTGCGGTATACCAAAATGGGGGTAAACTCGCAGGCGGACATGGACGCGGCTTTTGGCGGCGCGTATTCGGACGAAATTGTACACATTATTGATGTAAATACGCCTGTTAGTATAAATCAAGCATGGAACGTAAGGGAAAATATGCTTATTCGCGTTAACGGCGGCGCAAGGCTTACGCTTAATGCGTTAGTCACTCTCAGCGGTGCGCTGCAGGTTTATAACGGCGCGGAGCTGAACATATGTGCCGCGCTTACGAATGAAGCATATGGCAACGTGGCCGGAGTTGAGCGCGGGCTGTGCGTATTTGCGGGCGGCACGGCAATGCTTGCATCCGGCGGCAAATATGCGGGCGATGGCACGCGGCGCGTGTACGGCAGCATGGACGGCTTCTGCCATGCGGAAACGGAAGCGGAGCTGAACGCGGCGCTTTCATCCGGCGCGAATACGGTGCATGTAAGTCAGGATGCTATTGTTGCGGTAAACGGCGCGGTGAGCATACCGCGCGGAGTCACGCTTAAACTGCTTTCGGGTGCGCGGCTGAGCATTGCGGACGGCGCGCTGCTGATAAACACGGGCGCAATAGAGCTGAGCGAAACCGCTGCGCTGCACATATCACACGGTGCGCAATATATCCGCGGCGGGGAAGAAAAGTTCAGCGGCACGGTAACGGGGCTTGACGCGCAGCCGCGGCTTTTTAACACTACGACCGCCCGGGCAGTCGGCCTGTTCACCGAAGCAAGCGCGGAATATGCCCCGCTTTGCACGGATGTCGTGCGGATGTTTGAAGATATGCGGCTGCGCTATGCGCTCAGTATTGGCAAAAGCATAGCTGGCATGGACGTATCGTTTGAAGAGGGGAGCGGATTGAGCGCGCAGTGGAGCACGGCGGACGGCGGCGCGGCAATAACGCTGCTCGGCTGCGGGAGTGAAACCGAGGAGACAGTATGCCTAAATATAGCCTTCGCAGACGGCACGGCGGAGAGCTATTGCTTTATCGTTCGCATGAGCGAAACCGAAGGCGCGTACAGGGTGGGCGATATTGACCGAAGCGGCCGCATAGACGTGCGCGACGCGGTGCTGCTCTGCATAAAAATAGCTAAGGGCGACGCCGATGCGGACATAAACGGCGACGGCAGGCTGAACGTTGCAGACGCTGCCGCGCTGTGCAGAATTATTTTCCAAGGCTGAGCGCGGTTGCAAAGGCGCGAAGCGTACTATATAATAAGCATATCTGTACGAACGGAGGGGAGAAGAATGAGCAGAGCGAAAAGAATACTTGCCGCACTTGTTGCCGCGGCGGTGCTTTTGATGGGCACGGCGGCGCTTGCGGAGGATACTAAGATAAACATAAGCGCGGGCGAGGCCGGTGCGGACGGCACAATAACCGTTACCATAAGCCTAAGCGGTGATACAAGCGTTGCAGGCGCGCAGCTTGCGCTTGATTATGATGAAACAATGCTGGAACTTGTTAAGGTGAAAAACGGGTCCATGGTTTCCGGCGGCATAAGCGCCACCAATGACGAAGAGCCCGGCAGCATAATATTCATATGGAGCACGCTTATGGGCAGCAAACAGCCGGGCGAACTTCTCAAACTCACGTTCCGCCCCAAAGAGGGCGCGCACGGCAGCACGGAGATAAAGCTGGACAATGCGCTCACGGAAACCATGATAATAGACGAAGAGCTCAACGAGCTTGCATATACCGAGGGCAGCGCCACGCTGGAGCTTGCATCCGCGACTAACACTCCCGCGCCAACTGCTGGACCGGAGCAGAGCGCGCAGCCCACGCAGGCGCCTGCCGCTACCGCCAACCCCGATGCAGACGTTACAATGGACATAGGCCAGAACACCACCATTTCCGGCGGAAGCGGCACAATATGGTCCAGCAGCAACGAACGCGTGGCTACCGTTGACCAAAGCGGTAACGTGACTGCCCATGCGGAGGGCGAAGCCGTAATTTATGCCATAAGCGAGGACGGCACAAGCTTTACCGAAACCGTTGTGTCCGTGGGCAGTCAGCAGGCGGCTGAATCCCCGGCACCGCAGACAGACGCTCCCATGCAGACAGACGCTCCCGTGCAGACGGATGCCGCGCAGACGGACGCGGCGCAGACGGATGCCGCGCAGGTGACCGTTGCCGAAACGGAGGACGACGGGCCTTCGGTTTGGATGTGGCTGCTTTTCGCGGCGGCTGTGATAACGGGGATAGCCTCTATTTATCTGGCCATCCGCGCCATGCGCCGCAGGTAATTGGCAGGAAATAACAAGTAAATCAACAGTTTGTGAATAATACCCGCGAAGGAGCAGAATAACCTTGCTTATATTGCTTTTTGCGGGTATAATACTATATAACTATAGGTGGTGGAGGTATGCCCATCGCCTGCTCCGGTCCAAATACATAAGGAGTTTAAAGGCATTACATGAAACGACAGAGAATCGTAGCAGCTTGGCTCGCGTGCATAATGGCGGCGTTTGTGCTGCCGTTCGCTGCGCTTGCCGAGGGGGGAGATATCGCCATAAGCCTTAGCGGCGGCAACGCTGCGCTTGCGGTGGGCGATTATCTTAGCGTCAATGTTAAGTTTGATGCGGCTGTTGCAAGCTTTGGCGGCGCGGAGTTCAATGTTGAGTACGACAGTGCCAAGCTTGAATTCGTATCGTACACGCCGCTTATCGGCAGCGCGGATGAAGCGGGAAACGGCGCGCTCAACTATCACAAAAAGATTAGGGACGGCAATATTAAAATACTGCTCCTTAACGCCGCCAACATAATCAACAAGAATAGTACGGGCATTGCAAACGGAACCGCGATAGGCAACCTTGTTTTCAAGGTAACGGGTGAAAATGCGGGCACGGCAAGCGTAAAGATAGCCAAAGAAGGCTTTGCGGCATGTATGCCCGGGGATAATACCACAGCCCCCGCGCTGACCCCTGCTGACAGCACGTTTACGCCAACCAACGTGACCGTGAGCAACAGCGTGACTTATCCCACGGCGGGCGCGCCCACCATATACTGCCTGACGAGCGAGAAGGACGGCGCTGTTACGCTTTCGCTCAAGGCAAGCATTGCCGATTTGCAGCGGCTGGACATGCAACTTACGCTTAACGGGTATGCCGATATTCAAAAGGCGGGAGATTGCCCGTTTAAGGTTGACATAAGCGGCGACAGCGTAACTATAAGCCACAATGCCGCACCCAATACCGACGGCGTGGACATGCGCAGCGGCGTGGCGGTGCTGACGATGAAAAAATCGGGCGCAAGCCAAAGCATTACCTCAGAGCCCAAGGCCATAGCCACAAAGGACGCCAACGGCGCCCTCAGCCCAATAACAAAGCCCACCGTAACCGACGACCCGTATGGGGGGTATGCATTGGGCGATGTTAATGGGGATGGGAAGATAAATACGCTGGATGCAATGATGACATTGAGAGCGGCAGTGGGCATTGAAAGTTTGGATGCAATACAAACGATTCGTGCAGATATAGATGCAAATGGTAAAATAAATACCATGGACGCGATGATGATTCTCCGAAGGGCAGTAGGGTTGCTTGACGAGAATTATAAAAATATATATTAAGTGAAGGCAGAAGGCTGGATTTCGAAAGGAGATAGAAAATGACAAAAAGAGTGCTGGCATTGATATCATCTCTTGTTATGCTTATCAATATGATTCTTCCTTCGTTTACGTTGGCTGAGGGAAATCCGACGCTGATTGTAAACTTGAGCTCTAACTCGTTGAGTGTTGGCGAAGAATTTACCGCAAGTGTAAAGTTTGGCGATTTGAGTAAGTCCGGAATTAACCTTGATACGGTTGGCTCAATTCAGGTCGAACTTTCATATCCAAGCGACTATATAGAGTTTGTTTCATGCAACGAGGACGATATGTTCTGGCCTTCAAAGGCACTTGTAGAAATAAACTATAAGGAAGCTGGTAAAGTAAAATATGGCTTAATAGCCTCGAAGGGAATAACCTTGAGTGATGACGATGTAATGTTTACTGTTACACTTAAGGCAAAAGCTGTTGTTGCAAATGCAAACATAAGCGCGATGTGTGAATCGTTAGCGGATGTAAAGCCGACCTCTGCGAATGTTTCAGAAGGCTCCGCCACCCTCACCATTGTCAACCCCTGCACGGGCATAAAGCTGGACAGGGACACGCTGACCATAGCCCGCGGCGAAACGGCTACGCTTACCGCAACCGTTGAACCCGCCGATACTACCGATAAGGTAGTTTGGAGCAGCAAGGACAAGACCATTGCTACCGTTGATTCAAACGGCAAAGTGAGCGGCGTTAAGGTTGGCGAAACCACCATAACCGCAACGTGCGGCAACCAAACCGCAAGCTGCAAGGTTATCGTTAACAAGGCTTTCTTGACCGGCGAGGTCATCATTACCGGAAATGCCGTTTACGGCGTAATGCTTACCGCGGCATATATTAAAGGCAATGCCCAAAAGGTAGAGTACGTTTGGTATCGTGAAGGCGGAACTGAGCCTGTCGGTACAACAAATACATATACTATTACCAAGGACGACATAGGCAAGGTACTCACTGTTTGGGTTAGCGACACGGAAAACTTCATGGGCAGCGTGAAAGCAACGACTGCGAAGGTCGAAAAAGCCACGCAGAAAGCTCCCGACGAGCCCATAATCGAAGCCAAAGAGAACGTTATAACCGTTAAAAATGTTGACCACGATGCGGAATATCTTCTTGTTGGTGATGGCGCCAGTCAGAATTTCGGCAAGGAAACCGAGTTCACCGTGCAGTACGGCAAGACCTATTATGTTGCGGCCCGCTATCCCGAAACCGATACCCATAAGGCGAGCGCAGAAGCAGAGAGCGACCCCGTTACCATCACCAAAGCCCCGAGCAACCTGACCGTTACCTCCAGCGAAGGCGGCAGCGTTTCCGGCATACCTGAAGGTGTTGTGCGCGAAGGCGACGAGGTCACCCTTACCGCCAAACCAGGCGACTTTGACCACAAGTTCGTCAAGTGGGAAGTTACCGGTATAACCCTGACGGAAGCAGAAGCGAAGGCTAACCCGATAATCTTCACCATGGGCAGCACGGACGTGACGGTAAAGGCTGTGTTTGAGAAGAAGGAAGCCGTTATTATAAACTTCAACGTCCTCAACTTCACCTATGACGGCACACAAAAGACGCCTGAAATCGGCCCTGAAGAAGTTGTAGGCATGGATCGGACTATTGAATATTTCGACAGCCTGAATAACAAACTTAAATCTGCTCCTAACGAAGCAGGTACATATAAAGTTAAGGTAACGTTTACCTCCAGCGAAGCTTCTGAATACCGTACGACCTGGGCGGAAGCAACGTTCACCATAGCAAGGGCAGATCAGAAAAAGCCCGCCGAGCCTACTGTAACGGATATAAAATCCGATAGCTTTGTTGTAGCTTTTGATAAAAAACAGGAGTATGCCATCAACACCACGGGCAAAGAACCCACCGAGTGGGCGGCGACCATTATCACCACCGGCCTTAAACCCGCGACTACCTATTATGTGTTCACCCGCGTTAAGGGCAATAACAACTATAACCCCTCTCCGGCAGTCTACGCAACGGTAACGACTGCGCACACATATGAGTGGGAAGTTGACGGCTCCGGCGTTGTCGGCGTGAATGTGCGCGTTGGCGGAACGTTGCCCGAAAGCCTGACAGGGACAATAAAGAATATAGGCACGGGCGAGCTTACGGGCATAACCGCTACCATTGACAGTGACACTAACTTTACGCTTGAAGCCGTACCCGGCACGCTTGCACGCAACGGCAGTTTGGAAATAAAAGTAAAACCGAAGGACATCAAAACCGATAAGGAACGCACATACAAGGCTGCCGTTACCGTTGAGGCAAAGGATGTCAGCAAAATAACCGTTAATTTCACCATAAAGGTTACGGAGAAGGAGACTGCTGAAATTTCCGGCATAACCGATACCACCGTGACCTTCAACGGCAAAACGCAGGAAATCGACCTGAGCAAAGCTGTAGTTACCGGCGGCGGTAAGGCGCTTGACGCGAGTAAACTGACCATTACCTACGATGCGGCGGAAACCAGAAACGCCGGTGAATATATCGCTACCATTAAGTACGAGGATGCGGACTACATCGGCAGCACAACCGCGAAGCTTATAATAAATAAGAAGGAAGTTACCGTAACAGGCTTCGAGGCACAATCTAAGGTGTATGACGGCAAAGCCGATGCCGTGGTTAACAGCACCAACGCTAAGCTTGACGGCATGATAGAAGGTACGGATGTTGGCTTCGATAAGTCCGGCCTCAAATTCACGTTTGCTGATAAGAACGTCGGCACGAACAAGACCGTTAGGAATACCACGCCCATAACCCTCATCGGTGCGGATGCGGACAACTATAACCTGACCAACCCCATCGTTGAGCTTACGGCCGACATTACACGCAAGCCCGTGACCGTAACGGCTGCCGTTGCCGAAAAGACCTATGATGGCCTTACAAATAACGCAGCTGTTACCCTGAGCGCACCTGAATTGATAGCGGGTGATGACGTGCAGTTCGACAAGGTAACGGGTACATACGTTACCGCCGACGCGGGTGACGCCGTGGAGGTCGAGGTGAATTACGCTATTTCCGGTGCGGATCGGGGCAATTACAATATTACCAAAGCTGAAGAAAAGACTTACGGCAAGGTAAATAAGGCCGATCTGAACGTCACACTCACCGCGCCCGCAGCTGTTAAATATGACGGCATTACGCATGGAGTGAGCGACGTTGAGGATAACCGCGTTGAGGCGGACAAGGGCAAAACGCTCTATACCCTTACCTATAACGGCAATGATGAGCTTCCCGTTGACGCGGGTACTTACAGCGCAACCGCCAAGCTGACCGACGAGGGCAGCAAGAACTATACCCTGACTGCCAACACCGTTAAACTTGTTATCAACAAGGCCGACATGACCGCAGCCAATAAGGAATACAGCGTTGCATTCATGCTTGCCGGCGCGCAGACCCGCCCGCTGAGCGATTTGCAGCTAACTCCCGCAAACGTAAGCGGTAAGTGGAGCGTTGCAACCGGATTGAACGAAATTCTTGACGGCGATGCCAAGATAGACGGCGAGAACCTCGTGTTCACCGTCAAGTCCGGCCTTACCACCGCGTACATCGGCAAAAAGGTTGAGTTGACGCTCACCTTCACGCCCGACAAGAACTATAACCCCGTCACCGCCACCGTTACCGTGACCCTGGCGCAGGATACTTACACCAACAGCATCGTTGGCACCCTGCCCACTCAGGTGAAGCTGGGCGACGCGCTTGATTTCACTGGCGTGCAGCTCGTTACCAAGTTCGGCAGCGGCGCACCGGACCAGACGCTTGACGTTAACGATGCAGCCAAGGTTGAAGTGACCACAACCTACGACCACACCGCCAAGGAAATAGGCGTCAAGACCGTAACCTTCACCGATAAGGCGAACGGCGGCATAACCTATACCCACACCTTCACCGTTGTGGACGTGCTTGAAGGCGTTAAGCTTGAAGCCAACCCGACAGCATACTCTTACAAGCTGAAGGAAGCGACCTCCATAGGCTTCGACGGTAAGATACACGCCGTGTATAAGTCCGGCGCGAAGAAGGCGCTGAATCATGCCGATGTTGTACTCTCCATGAGCGACGGTATGGCAGTTGACAGCGCAAAGGAAGCGCGCCTGCTGAACACCCTTGGCACCGCTACCATAACGCTTACCTATACCGAAAAGTATTTCGATGGTACAACCGATAAGCAAAGCGTTGATATAACCGTTTCCGTAACAGCAGCCCCCGTTAAGCCGGATGGTAAGCCCAATGCCGAGGGCTTCGCGGTTACGCCGATACCCGATGCGGGCAAGGAAATGGAATATAAGGACGACGCAGGGAACGAGGTGAAGCCGGAAGATGTGCAGGGCAAGCTTGCCGATGCCGCACCGGGCGCGCTTGAAGGGGAAGTGAAGAATAACCCCGCGTTCAATAATGTCGGCGACGGCGATGTTGTGTATGAAAACATCAGCTTTAAGGATAACACAGGCAAGCCTGTAACGTTTGCAAACGGCAAGATGCAGGTGACCGTGCCGTATCCCGCCGATTCCGATAAGGGCGACGAATTTGTGATGCTGATACCCGACGGCGAGGGCAAGATGAAAGCCATAGTGCCGCAAAAGACCGCGGGCGGCTTGCAGTTCGAAATAGAAAACAGCAACGTGACATTTGCCATAGGCTGGTACACTCCCGCGCCTTCACCCGTACTGCCCACCGAGCCTGAAAGGGATCCTGAGGATAACTTCTGGAACGAGGTTTACTGGACGCTCCTTCGCAGCGGACAGGGCAGCGTTATAACCGCCAATGCCGGCTATTACGACAGGGTGCCGCAGGGCGTGCTCCGCGCGGTGGACATAAGCGGCAATACGCTTATAATCAACTCCGCATTCGGTATGCAGGTTGTTGTGAACCCCGGTGCGCTTGAAAAGCTGGGCATGTACCGCGTATTCTATCCCATAAGCTACCTTAAGGAAATGCTCAAGGGCAGCAGTGTTATAAGCGGCAGCGGCACAACGGGCATTACCGTGGGAGTGCTTATGCCCACAACGGGCGACGCAACCGTGGTTGAGCATCCCTATACCATGACTCCTGCCACCGCGGGCATTATCCCCGGCCTTGAGAGCGCGGCCAATGCCCGCCCCGTGATAGACAATGCGGACGGCGTAAGCGTGCTGGATGGCGCACAGCGCAACGAAGGCGCGGTCATAGGCGGCGGCATGCTTATCGGCCTTGGCCTGCTGGCGCTGCTCGGCGCGGCATATGTGACCATGCGCAAGCGCGGCAACTGATATTAACTGAACATACCCGAACCTTGGGGCCAAGCGTAACAAACTTGGCCCCGAATAATATTCGGATCAGGAGGGGGAAACACATATGAAAAAGAAACTGCTTTGCATTATGCTTGCCGCGCTTATGCTAACCAGCGTGTGCGCATTTGCGGAAGGCGAGACAACCGAACCTGAACAGACGATAGAGCCCGAACAGACCATTGAACCAGAGCAGACCGCCGAACCCGAACCGGATGCGGAGGATGCCCCGCTGATAGACGTGGACGCAACGCCCGCGCCGAGCGGGAACGAAACTATTGAAATCCCCGCCGAGCTGGACGGCGTGTTCCAGTTTGGCGATTTTTACGGCGAACAGCTAAGCATTGACTTTGAGCAGAACCTGCCGGCCAGAGCAGCAGTCTTTGCCGATGAAACCGACGACGGCAGCTTTACCACCGCCAAGCGTGCAACCTTTGCCGTCCGCCTGCGCGAAGCTATATTAAACCTTACCCCCAGCGTAGACCTGCGCGACCTTAACATAAACTATGATGGGGATAAACCGGAAGGACAACGCCCCAATAAAACCGGACTCGATAGCACAATATCCGCCGTGCTTAACAGCGTACCGCAGTCTTTCGTCTGCACAAGCGATGGTATGAAATACTCCATCTCTGGCGGCAGGTTCACTATGCTCAGCCTTAATCTTAAAGCAAATGCGGCCGCCATGTGCGCCGATTACGACAGCGAAAAGCAGGCCGTGCTGAATAGTCTGTTTCCCAACGGCACTTCCGACATGAGCAAAACCGAAATCGCCCTGGCTATACACGATTACTTAGCCTTACATACGCGCTATGACTATTCAAAGGATAACCCGAATATGTATAATGCCTACGGCGTGCTGGTGAACGGCCTTGCCGTGTGTCATGGCTATGCGCTGGCGTATATAGATTTGCTCAGGAAAGTTGGAGTGGAAAGCTACTTCGTATCCTCAAGCAATCTTAATCACGGCTGGAACGTGATAAATACCGAATCCGGTTGGTATTACAGCGACGTTACTTGGGACGACCCAAGGCCAAATAGAGGGGAATATACCAACGATGGCGACTATATGGGCTATTGTCAGCATGATTATTTCATGAATACAAAGGCGCAGATAGAGCAAAACCACTTCGCCGTGAACAATACAACATACGATGCTGCAACGAGCGTTATATTCGGCACAACGCCCATCGTTGCAGCGAAGGAGCATACAAACTCCGCCTTCTGGAGCGGTATACGGTGCGGCATGGTGCGCATAAACGGCACTTGGTATTATAACGACAGCCCGTTTAGGGGCATGTCCGGCGGAAATAAGCTTTTACCGTATATGAAGGGCAAAATCTACTCAACGCCCTACGGCACTGAGCGTCAGGCAAACATTATTGCCGAAAATGCAACGCCCTTTGCCGCTGTGGACGGCAGCCTTGTTTACGGTAGGTTCAGCGCACAGTTTGTTACAGACGCCATAATGTGCTACGATACCGCTACCGGCGCGGCAAGGAAGCTTGCCGATGTTGCGGGCGATACCATGGTGACTGAAATAGCCGCGGGTAGGCTCAATCTAAATAATATGTTTTACGGGCGCGGCACGGTGGTGTATACGGATATGAACTACCAACTTCATACCGTTAATCCCCAAGAGGTCCCCGGCAAGGGCGATGTAAACGCGGACGGGAAAATAGACATTGCGGACGTTATACTGATATGCAGGTATATAATGGGTGATGCTGTGCTGAGCGGCACCGAATTTGCCGCTGCGGACATAAACAATGACGGCAAGGTGAACGCGGCGGACGGCGTGCTCCTTTGCCAAATGATATCGGAAGGGAATGAATGATGAAGCTTAAAAGAACCATTGCGGCGCTTATGGCGCTTGCCGTAATAGCCGCGTGCGCAGCGTCGCTTGCCCTGACCGGCGATGTTGATGGGGATGGCGCAATAGGCGTGAAGGACGCCGTGCTTTTGTGCCGGGCCATTGCGGATGGCGGCGCGGGCGCGAACGACATGCTCAGCATGGATGTTGATGCTGATGGGCGGCTCACCGTGGCAGATCTTGCCTATATCTGCCGCGCCATAATGGACAACAGCGTGGTTTTCCCGCGCGATGCGCAGAACGCCGCATACAGCAAGGATGTTAAATAGAAACTAAGCATATAAAAAGCCCGCCTTGACACAGGCGGGCTTTTAGTTGTTTGCTCAGTATCCCATTTCGGAAAGCATCATGTCCGCAACGGTGGCTATTGCGCTGTTCGCGCTCAACGTGGCCACGGCGTAATGCAGCGTGCCTATGTCGGCTGTGTGCTTTGCATATGCGCGGCCCTCGCCGTACTTGTTCAGCATCAGCTCGTTTATGGCAATCGCGTCCACTTGGCCCTTGTCCAGCGCGTCAAAAAGGTCTGTATACGATGCGTAGCCGGTTATGCTTGCCGTGTTGTAGCCGGAATCCTTATAGTCGCTGTAATAGCTGAAAAGCAGGTTTCTCGTCGCGCCGGACGGCACATATAGGTTTGAACAGCTTGCAGACTGTATGCAGCCCACCTTCAGCTTGCTCATGTCCGCGTTCTCGTTGCCGGGCTTAACCAGTATGTAGCACGGGTCGTCATAATAAGCGCGGGAGTAGGCGTATGCGGCGTTCGCGCCGCGCGGCATAAGGCATATTGCTGCGTCTATGCTGCCGTCCCTCAGTTTTGCGCCAACGCTCATGCTTGTCACCTCAACTGCTTCAAGCGCGGGAATATCCCCCGTGTAATCATCGGAGTTGGACATTATGCGCTCCGCCAGCGCCTGAGCTATGTCCCATTCAAGCCCCGTTCCGTTCTCCGCAAGGCCGGGCACATCGTTGCGCAGGCCAACGCGCAGCACGCCATTGTTCCAAACGTTGGCAATCTCCGCGCTGTTCATCAGCACCGGCTCTGGCCTGAGCAGCAGCGCCAGCAGTATGACTGCGGCCGCAGCACCGGCTATTATCAGCGCACGGCGCAGCTTTTTTCCCTGCTCGCCTTTCAGCATTATGACCGGGCGGGTATGTTTTTTCCTTATGCGGCGGTTTCTGCCGCTAAAAAACGAACGTATCTTCATATATAAATTATACAGCCTGCGCCCCACGTTGACAAGGCGGCTGTGTGTGGGATATAATTCATTATTGGTCCAAAACTGTAAACATTTAAGGAGATATACGATACATATGAAGAACCTTACTTCCGATCAGCTCAGGTCACTGTACCTGAAGTTCTTTGAAGAACGGGGCCATAAGGTCATTCCTTCCGCCTCTCTCATTCCCGAAAACGATCCATCTGTGCTGTTCACCACGGCGGGAATGCATCCCCTTGTGCCGTACCTTATGGGGCAGGAGCATCCCGCGGGCAAGCGCCTTACGGACGTGCAGAAGTGCCTGCGCACCGGCGATATTGACGAAGTTGGCGATGCAAGCCATTGCACCTTTTTTGAAATGCTGGGCAACTGGAGCCTTGGCGACTACTTTAAGCATGAATCAATAGCCTGGAGCTATGAGCTGCTCACCAGCGAAGAATGGCTGGGCATAGATAAGGACAGGCTGTATTTCACCTGCTTCGAGGGCGATGAAAATGCTCCGCGCGATACCGAATCGCACGATCGTTGGGTGGAAATGGGCGTTGACCCCAGCCATATATTCTATCTTGGCGCAAAGCATAACTGGTGGATACCCGGCAACTCCGGCCCCTGCGGCCCGGATACGGAGATTTTCTTCGATACCGGCAAGCCCAAGTGCTGCCCTGAGTGCAACCCTTCCTGCGACTGCGGCAAGTACCTTGAAATATGGAACAACGTTTTCATGCAGTATTATAAGGACGCCGAAGGCAACGTGACCCCGCTTGCCAAGCGCAACGTGGATACCGGCATGGGCCTCGACAGGACCATTGCAACGCTTCAGGGCGCGGAAAGCGTATACGATACCGATGGCTTCGCCCCCATAATTGCCCGCATTGCGGAGCTGAGCGGCAAGAATTATAATGACGACGAAGCCACAAAGAAGGCCTTCCGCATAATTGCGGATCATATAAGGAGCGCAACCTTTATACTGGGCGACCCAAGGGGCGTTACCCCGTCCAACGTGGACCAGGGCTATATTCTGCGCCGCCTTATCCGCCGCGCGATACGCTTCGCCATGCAGATAGGCATACCGGAAAACAGCCTTTCCAAGGTTGCCGAGGCCGTTATAGAAAGATATTGCCATGTGTATCCCGAACTCAAGGAAAATCAGGAAAAGATAACCACAGAGCTGTCTCTTATACACATCTCCGAGCCCACGAGACTAGGCATGATCTCG
>ENA-OYWS01000443-OYWS01000443.1-human-gut-metagenome-genome-assembly--contig:-NODE-443-length-20066-cov-24.476838_pt1 | contig 20066 bp, 16 predicted proteins | sample MGYA00244813_ERZ653402 | MGnify/ENA primary metagenome ERZ653402 (study PRJEB26926, sample SAMN06165021) | human gut metagenome | biome: ENVO:00009003; feature: ENVO:2100002; material: ENVO:00002003...
CGGCTTCCTTGCTCTTGTTCTCCTTTGGCTGCTTTAGAGCTTTATGTTAATAAAAGTACAATCACAGCAATAAAACTATTAATTTTACGTTCTTTTCAAAAAGGGTTTGTGCAATAGTGGCTTAAAGGCTAAAGCACTACCTTTGAATGCAATAATAAGTAACAACACGTTTAAGGTCACAATTTGTGATTTTGAAAATGAATATAAATATGACAGATAATAAAGAATCCAAAATGAAGAGGTTTGTAATTATATTTATATCTTTAATAGTTGGATATGCGCTATATTGGTGCATATCTGATTATAATTATAGATATAATAAAATAAATAGTATCGTAGGAATTTATAAATTAGATTTTAATCATAATGATTCTGAAATTTATAAGGATTCTATTGAAAAATATAATAATTTAAGATTAATATTTAATTCTGATATGACATTTTCCTTATCATTTTCCGTACCATTTATGGCTGATACTGTAGGAACATGGAAGGTTGGAGGAATGGATGAATGGAATGAAATTGTCTATCATAATGGCATTATAGATCAATTGGGGGAATTTGACGATGGGGATACGATTATATATATAAATTCCCCAACTCCGCAAAAAACTTACAAGAAACCGACACTAATAGACAAGGTTTTCTTTGTGAGAATAAAGTAATTTTTTAAAACTCGTTCTCCGATTTTATCAAGCGTTTATGTAGATAATCCATGTGTCAACAAAAAACAAGGAATCTGATGCAAAAAAGAATTAAGCGACTATTTACAATTGTGATCACCTTTATTCTTTTATATATTTTTATAATAGTTATATCTGTAATTGATATAGAAGAAGCTATTAATCCCAAAGGGGCAGTTAGAAAAGGTGATTTAAAGGAATATTATTGGCTAAAGAAAATATCTGTTTCCAAAAACTCGATGAGAATATGTATATACAATGATTATAATGGAGATTTGGCATTAGATGCTGATTTTCCAACAGTAAATTTCAACGATACAACATTAAACGATATTCGTATTTTTGAACCATGCTATTTAGTCTTGTATAATGGTCATACTGTTGAACCCTCAAAAATTTATGGCGGATATCTGAAATAATCCTAATATCTGACATCTAAGTATAGATAAGTTGTGATAATCAAGATCGTTCAATAAAAATTGCGAAGGTGGAAAGAATGTTCAGCCTTCGCAATTACAGCCTAAGCAAAAGAAGCAACAAACACTCTTATTTCCACTCCCAATTTATCCTTTCTTCTTCAGAATATAGTTTTTCCTAACCTCTTTTTGGGGTTCGTTACCGAACGAGTCTATCAGAATAATACAGTTGCCATCCCTCACCTTATAGAATATGTTGTCACCACTCGAAGGATGCACAAGCATCAGGATGTTGTAGTCAAGCACATGGAAAGTTCCTCTTAACCTTTCCTGTTTGTTCTACTTTTCTTTGAATGTCCGTATCAACAAATAGGTACCATCAGCATTTAACGTGAGTGTTGTTTCAACATCAGACGGTAATACACCGTAATATGTTCCAGTAATGGAATCCAAGCTGACTCTGTTTCCCAAAACTGCTATAATTATCTAAATCTTCTTCATAAGCAGATTGCAAAGAAAGCCAATAAGAAGCAGGAATGCCCCAAAAACGTTCTAAAGAAGAAGCTATCTCAGGACTTAAACATAACGTTCCATTCAAAAGTTTGTCTAATTCAAACTCTTCAAGCCCTATTTTATGAGCAAAGTCAGAAATTGGAAGACTGCGAGCTTCCAATTCCTCCTTCAAAATACAACCAGGACTAACCGGCTGGAAAGGACGCGGATTAATATTATTTCTTGTTTCCATAATGCGAATCGTCTAATTACGGCAAAAATACGCTAAATACCTGATACAACAAAAACTTTTTTCGATTTTAACATAAAAAAATACCACTTTTTTCAACCTTTTTTTCCCGAATCCCTGCAAATCGCACAAATCGCATAGTTGGGGGTTCGGGAATGTTGTATCTTTGTATCGTCAATCAGAGAGGTTGATGCAGCAACGGTCTCGGCGGAGACACAGACTGCTTTTACTAAAACTAAATTTTTAAAAGTATGATTCTCATCAAATTAGCGAAGAACAAGAACAAGACAATCAAGGAAGCGTATGGCAAGTATTATGCGCGACCAGTAGTGACAGAAACCATCGGTATCGATGAACTCGCCGAACACATGGCGAGCCACAACACCCCGTTCTCGAAGGGTGCCATCAAGGGCCTTCTCACCGATATGGTGAGCTGTGTGAAGGAGCTCGTACTCCAGAACAAGGCTGTGAAGATAGACAACCTTGCCATCTTCTCCATCGGCATCATCAACAAGATGGGAGCCGCCAGCATCAAGGAGTGGAGCCTCGCCAAGTTTGTAGAAGGCTACCGCCTCAGAGCCCGTGCTACCGGCAAGCTCAGCAACACCCAGCTCTCTCTCGATGCCAACGCCAAGAACGCTATGGATCTCCTCAACTCCAGCGAGAGCGCTGCAGGCGATACCACCACTGGCGATACCACACAGGGCGGCGAAACTACTGGGGGCGGCGGTACATCACAAGGCGGCAGCACCGACGGAACAGGCGACAGCGGAGACGGTCTGGAGTAGTGATCCGTCTCTCAAATATGCGAAACGACAGAAGAAGGAAGGAGTGAACTGACCGGCGACAGGGATATTCCGAAGGCACAAAGCGGCTGGTTTTCATCCTGACGATTACGGATAAACAGCAAATCATAACGACCCAAGAACCTGCCTTTTACGGGTATCCGGGCTGGCAGTTCCTCCCCCGCCCTTCTTCTTCCAGAAACGCTTACTGAAACTAAATTTCAACCACTAAAACAAGCATGTGACTATCATTATCCACTTAGTATTAATCATTAAAAAACAAAGCAAAATGAAAAAAGTAAATTGGAAAACCATCATCAATTTCCTCATCACGGTATTAACAGCTGTAGCCAGCTCATTCTGTGTACAGAACTGCTAAAAGAAGGGAGGTTGCCATGACACAGAAACATCGTAGCATTTCACTCATCGTGATCCACTGTTCTGCCACGAGAGTGACTCAGGATTTCACATTCGAGCAGTTGGAGGCCTGCCATCTTGCCCGCGGTTTCAAGAGTATCGGCTATCATTATTACATCACGAAGGATGGTGTGGTATATCCGGGTCGTCCGGAATCGGAGGTAGGAGCCCATGCCCGTCATTACAATGCCCACAGCATCGGCATCTGTTATGAGGGAGGTCTCGACAAGAACGGCAAGCCTGCCGATACGCGTACTCCAGCCCAGAATCAGGCTCTGTATTCGCTTCTGGAGAGCCTCTGCCTCTCCTATCCTGATGCAGAGATACTGGGCCACCGCGATTTGCCGAACGTTCACAAAGACTGTCCGTCGTTTGATGTCAAGCGATGGCTGAAGTTGGTAGATTTCCACATCTAGCCGATTTTCGGAAAGGATTTCATTGTATTTATTTTTTTAAGTTGATTCAAGCCCCACAGGTAGTATTCCTGCGGGGCTTTTTCTTTTTCATCGGCGTTATATGAACTATTTATCAGAAAAATCATATACGAAAATGGAAAAAATAGCATCAATTTGTAAGAATGTGAAAAAAAAAGTGCAGAATTAACATTTAAAAGAGGTTATTTTTCGAAAAATATGTTATCTTTGCAGAAGATAAGCTGCACTCGCAATTTGAAAGCAAGCTTTCATTGCGCTCATTTGCATTATCTTTGCAAACTATATATAGCAAGAACTTGCAGAAACATGCACAATAAAAAGCAAGAGTTTGCAGAAAAACTAGAAATAGAATACGAGAAACAAAAAATAAACTTTATGCAAAAGAATCAGTTTACCCCTAGCGCTTGCCGCTGGATTTTGCTAGGTTGTTGCCTCACCCCTCCATCCCTTGCCTCGATACAGGCACAGAATGTGAATGGGAACGCAGCAACCCAAACAGAAATTGCTGTTAAGCAAGGAGTGATAGAGGGAAAAGTTTTCGATAGCGGGGACCATGAACCCATGATTGGTGTAACCGTAGCTATCGAAGGTACAACCAACGCCGTAACGACAGACATCGACGGACACTTCGAACTGCCTGTCAGGAAAGAGTGCAACATCGTACTCTCCTTCATCGGCTATAAAAAGACAATAATCCGATTTACAGGCAGTAACCATGGCGATTTTGCCCGCATCATGATGAAATCTGAAGCCCAGAGTATCAAGGATGTGGTGGTTACAGGTGTGTACCGACGCAAGAAGGAAAGCTTTACAGGTTCTTCGGCTACCTTCAAGGGCGATGAACTCAAGAGCGTGGGTGCACAGAACGTGCTCCAGAGTCTGAAAACCCTGGACCCATCTTTCAAGATTATGGACAACGCACTCTCAGGATCTAACCCTAACAAGATGCCTGACGTGGAAATCCGAGGTAAGTCGAGCGTTGCCGGACTGAAGGAGGAATATGGTTCCGACCCTAACCAGCCACTCTTTATCCTGGATGGTTTCGAAACAACCCTGGAAACCGTGATGAACCTCAACATGAACCGCGTAGCATCGGTTACGCTGCTCAAGGATGCGGCATCTACAGCTATCTACGGTTCAAAAGCTGCCAATGGTGTGGTTGTCATCGAGACCAAGGCTCCGGTAAAGGGTAAGCTGCAGATTTCATATAAGGGCGACTACAGTCTGGATTTCGCTGACCTTTCAGACTACAATCTGATGAACTCCCGAGAAAAGTTGGAGTTCGAAAAACTGGCAGGCGTATACAAGGACAATACCAACGATCCGTTCAACCAGATTAAGTTGGATAATCTCTACAATTCCCGTCTGCGCGATATCGAGCAGGGCGTAGATACCTACTGGCTCAGTGTGCCTCTGCGCACCGGATTCACCCATAAGCACAACGTATATGCCGAAGGTGGAGAAGGCAACGTGAGATACGGACTGGGATTGAATTTCGGACAGGTGAACGGCGTGATGAAGGGCTCAAACCGCCAGACTCTGGGCGGAAACCTTGACCTGATTTACCGCACCGGCAATTTCCAGTTCAGTAACAAACTCTCCATCGACTATCTGGAGACCAACAACCCGACCGTTAGTTTCTCGGAATATGCCTATGCCAACCCATATTACAGAAAGTATGGTGCCGACGGCAAGATCAACAAGTATCTTTACTATCCGGAAGAGGGGCTGAATGACAACCCTGTATCAAACCCACTCTGGAATGCGCATCTCAACAACTACGACAAGGGACAGCGTTTCGGCTTTACCAACAACTTCATTGCCGAATGGTTTGCTACAGATGATCTCCGTGTGCGTGGCAAATTCGGTATCACCAAGTATGATGATACCCAGGATCAGCGCCTCTCGCCAGAGCATACCGATTTCGATGACCAGGAAGCAACCCAGAAGGGACTGTTCAAGCACAGCCTGCAGAAATATCTCTACTACGAAGGCGACCTTTCTGCCACCTACGGCAAGCTGATAGCAGAGAAGCATCAGATAAACGCCGTATTGGGTTTCAACTTCAGCAATACCACCAGCAAGACCAATGGCTACTCAGCCACCGGTTTTACCGACGACCAGTTTGATGCCCCATCCTTTGCCAACAACTACCCTACAGGCGGCAAACCAAGCTACAGCGAAAGCATCAAGCATGCCTCCAGTTTCTATCTGAACGGTGGCTATGCCTACGACAACCGCTATCTGCTTGACTTCAACCTCCGTAACGACGGCGCCTCAATGTTTGGCACCGACAACCGGTTCCGTACCACCTGGTCAGTAGGTCTGGGCTGGAATATCCACAACGAAGAGTGGATGCAGGAGAACGGCATCTTCCAGATGCTCAAGCTGCGTGCCTCTGTGGGTAATCCGGGCAACCAGAACTTCTCTGCCTATCAGGCTTATACCACCTATATGTTCAACAGTCTGATGACCAACGTATTCGGTACCGGTGTCATCATCAACAGTCTGGGCAACAACGATCTGGCATGGCAGGAGACCATCAACTACAACGTGGGAGCCGATATCACCACGCTGGGCAACCGTCTGAATCTGACGCTTGATTACTACATCAAGAACACCGACCCATTGCTCGCCATCATCACCACCCCAGGTTCAATGGGTGTAACGAGCGAGGCTCTGAATGCCGGTAAGCAGAAGACCAACGGATGGGAAGCCACCATCAAGTTCTCTCCTATTTATATGCCTCATGAGCGCATCAACTGGAATATCTCGCTGAGTGCCACCCACTCCAAGTCGAAATATGCCAACATAGGCAATGCCTTCAGCGCACTGAACGAGAGCGGAAAGACAGGACTTCACAACACCACCCGCTATTACGACGGCGGAAGTCCTACAGCCATCTGGGCAGTACGTTCAGCAGGCATCGATCCTGCTACCGGCAAGGAGCTGTTCATCAAGCGCGACGGCACCTATTCGTTTACCTATGATGCCAGCGACGAGGTAGTATGCGGCGATACCGAGCCGGATGTAGAAGGCTTGCTGGGAACCACCTTCTATTACAAGGGATTCTCATTCAGCTGCTTCTTCCGCTACCAGTATGGCGGCCAGCTCTTCAACAGTTCGCTCTTCGACAAGGTAGAGAACATCGGAACAGCCGACATCTACAACAACCAGGACCGCCGTGCCCTCTACGACCGCTGGAGCATCAACAACCGCAATGCCCAGTTCAAGGGCATCTCGATGGTACAGAAAACAGACAAGTCATCCCGCTTCGTAATGGATGAGAATACACTTACATGCGAGTCAATCAATCTGGGTTACGAATTCCCGCTCAACATCGCCAAGAAGTTTGGCATGCAGGCACTCTCAGTTCAGGCCAACATGAACGACATCTTCCGCTGGTCTACCGTGAAGGCAGAGCGAGGCATCGACTATCCTTTTGCCCGTACCGTGTCATTCTCAATAGGTGCAACATTCTAAACAGAACGCAATGAAAAAGATATTATATACAATGATTTTAGCCTGCAGCACGATGATGGTATCGTGCGACAGCTGGTTGGAAGTGAAACCATACGACAAGATATCGGAGGGCGAGCTTCAGAAATCAGAAGAAGGCTACCAGAAAATGCTCAACGGTATCTACATCGACCTCAACAGCGATGCACTCTACGGTCAGTCGCTGTCGGTAGAGATGATTGAGGTGATGGGTGGTGCATACGCCATCGGTACCGACAACAGCGTATGGGGCAACTACAAAGACCTCTCCAACTACCAATATGGCACAGAATACTGGCGAAACCGCCTGGACCAGACCTGGAACAAGGCTTATGCGCTGATTCTGAACTGCAACAAGATTCTGGAAAGTATCGACCAGAACCAAGATCTCTTTACAGGCGGCAACTATTATGCCGTAAAGGGAGAAGCACTGGCACTGAGAGCGATGCTGCACTTCGACATGCTGCGCCTCTTCGGTCCGGTTTATGCCAAGGACAGCGAGAAGAAGGCGATACCTTATTATAATAAGCAGACAAACAGTCCGGAGCCTATCCTCACAGCCAAGGAGGTGGCAGAGAAGGTGGTTGCCGACCTGGAGGAAGCCCGCATCCTGCTTGCCAACGATCCGGTGAAGACAGAAGGAACCCTGATGAGCGGTTCACAGGACGGTACCAGCAACTTCATGCGCTACCGTGCTCTCCGACTCAACTTCTATGCCGTAGAGGCCCTTCTCGCACGTGTGAATCTCTATATGGGCAATAAGACCGAGGCGTTCAAGTATGCCACCGATGTCATCAAGACTGCCGACCAGGGCATCTTCCCATTCGTAGACAAGAGTCTGGTTATAGGTTCGCCAGCCGACCCTGACCGCATCTTCTCTTCAGAGGTTCTGTTTGCACTGACCAACACCAGCCGCAGCAAGATTCACAAGAATTTCTACGATCCGTCACGATTGCCAAACTATGTGTTCCGCATGGACGATAACCTGATGAGCAACATCGTGTATGGCGGTGCAGCGACAACCGGCGGCTATCAGGACGACTACCGTTACCGTGCCAACTGGATAGCAACAGGCAGCAACCGTTATTTCTACAAGTATAGCGATATGGTGGCTAACGGAAGCATCCAGAACACGATGATTCCGATGATACGTCTGGGTGAGATGTTCCTCATAGCAGCCGAGAGCCAGAGCGACGATCTGGCAAAGGGAGTACAGTATGTCAACGCCCTGCGCAGAAACCGTGGTGTGGCAAACCTTCAGACCCTTACTCCTGATTTACTGAAGTATGAGTACATCCGCGAGTTGTATGGCGAAGGCCAGCTGTTCTATCTCTACAAGCGATTGAACAGCGACATCATCACCTCTTCTAACGCGAACAAGAATCCAAAGGCAAGCGACCTCATCTTCGTGGTTCCACTACCTGACTCTGAGACAGAGAACTAGTTAATAGTTTACAGTTTAGAGTTTATAGTTAAGACTAATTATATACGATTTTTATATGAAATATCAGATAAAGACTCTATTGATTGGAGCGATGACAGCCCTATCTCTAGGCTCATGCAGCGAACAGGAACCAGATGTTTTTCAGAACATTAACGGCGTTTACCTGAACAATCGCTCCAACACCAATATCCTGCAGGCAAACACCAATGTGACCTTTGTCTATCAGAAAGGCGATGAGATGCAGGTGCCTGTCAAGATACAGCTGGTAGGCCGTCCTACAGACCACCCTCGCGAGATAGCCCTAATGGTTAGCTCGGAGGATGCACAGAAAGGCACAGACTACATCCTGCCGGAAAAGGCTGAGATGCCGGCGGGCGAAACCGTACTGGAATATATGATTACGCTGAAACGTACTGCCATCCTGAAAACTCAGGAGAAGCATATACAGGTAAGTCTGCAGCCTAACGAGAACTTCACTCTTCCTGTTACCGAAGAGACGACAGCCAACGGCGATGTGGTTTCTACCCTTTCTTATCAGATTATCTTCTCTGACAAGTTTACCACGGCACCAAAGGCATGGAAGACCGATCTGCTCGGCGATTTCACCCAGCAGAAGTTCGAACTGGCTTGCAAGGTACTCGACCTGGACCCAGCCGATTTCAACGACGATTCAAAGATGACGCTTGCCATGCAGAGCTATGTAAGTTCTGAGATGCAGAGCTATGTGAGAGAGCAGCAGAAACTTCGCAACAACGGCGAAGCATACGATGCTGATGCATTCGATGCAAAGGGCAATGCGCTGATTTTCTATGGAGAATAAAAAAAAACTGGAAGATTATGAGAAATTATAAAATAATGGCAGCAGCTCTGATGATGGCTACGATGATGGCAGGATGCTCGCAAGATGAGGGCAACTACGATTATCACAGTCTGAACGAGCCTACTATCACCGGCGTGCCTGAGACCATCTCGGTACTCACCCATGCCAACATCGACCTCGACCCGAATCTGGGCGATAACATCACCGACCTCGATGCCTACAACTACGAGTGGAAGGTCATCAATAAGTCGGGCGACAACGAGGTGACCGTGCTTGGCAACGAAAAACATCTCGTGCAGGAAATGACGCTTCCTGCAGGAGAATATACCCTCTACTTCACGGCAACAGAGAAGAAGACCGGACTCTTCTGGCAGCAGAGCTATACACTCACCGTGAGCGATACCTCTTCAGAAGGCTGGATGGTGCTCTGTGATGTGAACGGCAAGACCCGTCTCGACATGATATCGAAGATTACAGGAAAGACCTATCTCGACATTCTCAAGAGCAGCGGAATGCCTGAGTTGAATCATCCATACAGCATCCAGTATGCGCCAAACAGCGGCCATTCCGACTCTCCTTTCTATCTCTTTACTGCCGACGGAGCCACCCGTCTGTCAAAGAACAGTTTTGTATGGCAGAAGGATTACGACTTCAAGTACGAGGTAGCCAAGCAGACCAATCTAAAGCCACAGAGCATGGTATGCGACCAGAGCGGCATAATGAGAATGATTGTGAGCGACGGCTATGCATATTCGGCATCCAACATGGGTATCCAGGAACTTTTCGCTGCCGTCAACAAGCAGCCTGTTCTTGCACCAGCTGTAGGAGCCAACATCGGAGCATCCTCTTACGCATCCATCTATCTGCTTTATGATAATGTGAACAAGTGCTTCATGTCCTGCTGTCCATTCCTGCCGGGCCTTTCGCTCTCTGATGTTTCCTATCACAGCATGAAGGATATGGAAGAGATTGCTACCGGATACAAGGGTTCGGATATGATAACCGGCAAAGCCTTCAGCGAATATCCTACCGGCAAGGATTTCGTCTATATGGAGAATACGAAATATGACCCGGGAAATGCCAAGATGGGCATCACATATACCATCCTGCGCAGCGGAAAGAAATATGAACTGTATGGCATCCAACTGGGTGATTTGCTCTGCTATGCCGACTGCACCTTTGCACTGGGTAAGGCTTACTACGGCGACTTGAGCGACTGCAAAGACATCGCCAATGCCTCTTGCTTCGCCTTCAGTTCGCAAAAGGACTACATGTATTATGCTGTAGGCGGTACCGTTTATCGCGTGAACCTCTCGGAGAAACCATTGAAGGCAGAGCGCCAGTTCAGTTTCAACGGCGAAACCATCACGATGATGAAGTTTAATTTCTATCAGAATTCAGCTTCAGCCCATGATTACGATCTCATCGTAGGTTCAGAGAACAGCAATGGTTCGGGTACACTCCGCATCTACGACGGCATGAGCGCAGAGGGCAATTTCTCTAAGGTTACACCTACCAGCTATTCAGGCTTCGGCAAGATAGTAGATGCTACTTACCGTGAGCGTACCAACTAATTATCAACTTTAAAAAAGAAAGTAAAAATGAAGAATAGAATATTTTCATTGCTTCTGTTCCTGCTGGCTGCAGTGAACATACACGCCGCTGAGGGCATCACCATTAGATTTGACGTCAAGAATCCAGTGCTCTCCAATGTGGTACTCGTTTACCACATGAGCGTCAACGATTTTCCACTGACCGACGGGAAGGCTACCGTGCAGCTCGACGGCATGGATGCTCTCTACGCCAACGTTTATTATGGCGAGAAGACAAAGAACGTATATCTGCAGAAAGGCGATGATGTAACCATCTCGTTTGATGCCAACGATTTCGACAACACTTTCGCCGTAATGGGCGGCAACGAGAAGGCTATCGATTACTTGAACAAGATTCAGTTAACCGGCTTGCCTAATGAGGCTTACATCCAGCCTTGGAGCGAGTTTAAGGCTACGGTTGACAAGAAGATTGCTTCGATGAAACGCCTGCTGAAGGCACGCAAGTTTGCTGTCGACGACAAATTCCTCAAGATGGAAGAAGGCAGAATCACCTACTTCTATGCCAATGCCTTCCTGATGTATCCAGTAAGTCATACTTATCTCACTCAGGATACCACTTTGGTATTGGGTAAAGACTATTACGATACCCTACGCCAGTATGTGAAGGAGGATGATGATCTCGTCGACAACGATGAGTATCGCAACTATATGATTGAGACAGCCCACGTATTTGATGAAGCGGGAAAGAACATCCGCCAATTCTATCCTAAGGTGCTTGCAGAGATGAGCTATATCGGCGAGAATACGAAGAGCGACAAGGTGCGCGAATCGCTGATTCATTTCCTGGCTTTCACCTATGTTGAAGGTAATGGCGTGGAGAACATCACCGATCTGCAGAATCTGTACTATAGCTATGTTACATCGCCTCGCCTGAATGACATCTTCAAGAAGGCATGTGCCAAATGGGACAAGGCGGCTGTGGGCCGTCCATCACCTATGTTCAAGGGTGTGGATGTAAACGGCAAGGAGATGACGCTCCGTGATTTCCGTGGCAAGTACATATATATAGATATGTGGGCTACCTGGTGCGGACCATGCCAGAAAGAGTTGCCATTCCTCAAGAAACTGGAAGAGAAGTTCAAGGGCAGAAACATCGTTTTCGTAGGTCTTTCTATCGACCAGGACAAGGCGAAGTGGGCTGCCAGGGTGAAGAGCGGTGCACTGAGCGGTACCCAACTTTATATCGGTAAGGGCAGCAAGTTCCAGAGCGATTACCGCATCAGCGGCATTCCTCGCTTCATCCTCCTCGATCCTAACGGCAGAATCGTGAATCCAGACATGACCCGTCCTTCAAGCGAGGACACAGAGAAGATTCTGAACAGTCAGCCTGGGTTGTAAGAATTAGAGTTTAAAAACAATATATTTATTCATTAATTAAAACACAGCACTATGAAAAAATTGATTTCAATGATGTTGATGCTTTGTGCATTCATCACTTTCTCAGCGTGTTCGTCAGACGACGATGGTCCTACTAACCCAATAAGCAATGCAGTGGTTCCAACATCTGCAAAGATTGGTGCCGAGGTAACCGTACAGGGTAGCGGTTTCGCTGCTGGTCAGACTCTTTATCTCCAGCCTGAGCAGGGTACTGAGGTTAACACCAATGCCAAGATGTCTGCTAACGGTGCAACCTTCACCATTCCTTACACCATGACTGAAGGTAAGGTAAACGTAGTATTGAAGACAGGTAATGATAGCTGGACATTGGGCAGCATGACTCTTCTTGCAGCCGACAACCCAATCTCTACCTTGTCATTGCCAGGCGAGATGGGTATTGGCGAGGAAGTAACCCTTACCGGTATCGGTTTTGCTCAGGGCGACAAGATTGTAGTTGGTGACAAGACATTAGAGACAACAGTTACAACTGATGGCGTAAAGGTTACTATTCCTGCTGATTTGGCAGAGGGCGAATATGCCGTATCTCTGGTTCGCGGCAATGCTTCTTGGGAGTTGGGTAAGGTATATGCCTTCCAGAAGCGCCAGGTCGAGAGCATTACTGTATCAGATAATGAGGCACTCAACCAGTATGCCCCTGTCTTGGGTCTTACAGAAGGCGTTTTAACTCTCAACATGTCTTACAATGAAGATGGAACTCTCAAGGAAATTACTTCTAATGGTAGTCTTGGTTGGGTTTTCAATTACAACGGAAAAACTGTTTCTGTAGAGAATAATCCTTATACTTATACTCTTGATGATCAGGGTCGCGTTATCAGCAGTACAGGTATGGATATGATGACAGGCGACGAGGTAACTTATACTTGGAGCTACGATGCAAACGGTTACCTCACAAGCGTTAAGCAGGTAGGTGCAGCAGATGATGCTGACGCAAATTTCCTGAGCACTTATACAGATGGCAACTTGTCTGCTTATACTCTAAGTTTAACAAACGAGTTTACTACAAATAAGAGTATCCGTACATGTCCAAACACCGTAGAGCCTTACTATTTGCTGAACACCTTTAGCTGGTTAATAACGCGTGATGACTTATTCCTTGGCTTCCTTCTCAACCGCAATGTAAAGGTATCTACCTATGTTATAAATCAGGTTATTGCTGATGACATAGATATGGCGACAGGAGATATGATCAAAGCCACAACAGGTATTGAGAGTTCATTTGAGAACAACGCTTTGACCATACAGAGCACAGGTGCTGCCATTTCACAGGCACAAGGCATTTATGCCAACAAGGTAGTTGTCAAGTACAAGAACAAGTAATCGGTTAAGCCTTTAAAAATCGCTTAAACGATACACAATAATTAAAGCCCGACAGGAAGCTGTAACGCTCTCCTATCGGGCTTTTTCTATCTAAAACTATTTCTTCTTCGGCAAACCTATCTTCTTGCCTACCTTGAAACGGTCGAAACCTTCGCCATAAACACCGATGACGGCACTCTGGCTGACAAAGGCGGTAGGATCTATCTCGTCGATAAGACGGAATATCTTCTGAGACTCACGCTGACGCGCCAATACAAACAGCATGTGGACATCCTTGCCACTGTAACAGCCATGACCATCCATCACCGTACAACCTCGGTCGGCGGCGGTATTGATGGCTGCACTGAGCTCCAGATATTTGTCGCTGATGATGAAGAACTGAACCGAACGGCGCAACGCATTCACCACATGATCTACACAGAGCGACTGCACAAAGAGGCAGACATAACCGTAAATCACCATCTCCCAATCGCGCAATACCAGATAAGAACTGGTGATGATGCACAGGTCGCAAATCATGATGGCATGACCCAGGGAAATGTTCCAATACTTGTTGATCATCGCCGCTACGGTATCAGAACCACCCGTAGAACCATTGCAGGAAAGACCCAGACCGGCACTGCTGCCCATGAAGAACGCACCGATGACCGTTGCCATGAACGGCTGGTCGTGAAGCAGCGGCGTCATGCCTACCGTATGCGTCTCTATCAGACGGGTAGTTAAGGCAAAGATACCAACACCATAGATGGTCTTCAGACAGAACTTATAGCCCAGAATGCGGAATGCGATGAGAAGCAGGAACACATTGAGCGCCAGATAAGATACAGATGCCGGGATGCCAAATCCCCAGTAAAGGATAGAAGCGATACCTCCTACACCACCCATCGTGATATGATTGGGAAGCAGGAAGATGTTCAAACCGATACTACCTTCTATCATCGCCAGGGCAATGATAACGTAGTCGCGGATTTCATGAAGTTTTGTTTTTCTCGTCATAAAAATATACGTATTTCTTAAAATTCGGTGCAAAGGTACTAAAAAATAAGTAAAAAAAGGGCAGCTACGTGAAATATTACTTAAAAAACAAATCTTTTTTATGAAACCGGCACCTTAATTCGAAAAGATTTCCTATTTTTGCAGAAACTATGCATTATTAATAATCAAAAATTTCTAGTCTATGGCTAATTACGAAAATGAAATCAACTCGTGGCCAGTCCTGAAAAACGGACTGCACTACAAATGGCTTGTCGACTACGCTGCATTCAGCGCCTTCGGTACTTTTGAGCTCACAGCAGAGGAATGGGAAAAACGCGACCTTATCGTCAACTTTAAAGGTAACTCTGAGCTCACTACGGAGACGGACCATCAGGAAGCCCTGAAGAAGGCTATCGGAATGGTATCAGACAAGCTGAAGAGTCTTTTGGGCGAAGAGGCAGCACAGTTTACCCTGGTCTGCATTCCTGCAGCTCTTGAGGCGCATACCAAGCGCCGTTTCAAGGAGTTCAGCGAGGAGATATGCAAGGCTACGGGCATGACCAACGCCTACCCTGCCTTCAGCTACACGCATGATGTAGATGAAGATGGCGATCCTGTAGATGAACTCCATATCGACAAGGCTTTCTTCCAGGGCAAAAAGATTATTCTCTTTGATGACATCATCGCATCCGGCAATTCGGTAGCCAAGTTTGCCGACCAGCTGGAAGGATATGGTGCCAAGGTTGTACTGGCGCTAGCACTGGGAAAAAAGATTTCTGACGGATATGACCAGAAATAAGATACTATAAATTAATAGTTTTTTAGGCACGGATTACACGTGCCTAAAAAACACCGTTTATTATCAGAAAGCGATTTGCTTTCCCTTTTCTATGAACTCTGCATTCACGATGTCGATATCCTTCCACATCGCCATATCCGACTCCAATGCGGCCAGGCTTGAGATATCCTCGCCATAACTGAAGAGGCGCTCTATCATCACACCATAGGTAAGATGCTCTATCTTCTCTATCGGATGAAGAACCACTGATTCCTCAAAACTGCTTTTCTTTCCATTCCGGATTTCTACCAGCAAACGGGCACGTAACAGTTCCTTAACCGACTGGTTGACAATCTGTTGAGGCACCTTCGTTAAATCATGAATTTCTTTCGGAGTATACGCCTGTTCGCCCTGATTGAACCGACGACATACCAGATGCATCACTACCCCACAGACCTTGATACGCTGCACCAGTTTCAGGTGATTGTACTGCAAATCACCATCATAATAATGGATGTTCTGGTTGGTATGGCAAAGCAAGGCGCCAAACACTACGATAGCCCACGAAATCTGAAGCCATAACAGGAAAAGCGGAATGGCTGCCAGCGAACCATAGATGACATTGTAGCTGGACAGAAAAACCTGCAGATAGATATATCCATACTGAAGTGCCGTCATGCAGACACCCGCCAGGAACGATGGAACCAGGGTACTGCGCACCCGGATATAGGTATTCGGGATGACATAATAGCAGAACACGAAGAACAGGAACATCGGAACAAAAGCCGCCAGATGAAGGATGAACGAAGGAATGGTATCACCGATATCCGCTATCCTGTCTACATTATCCACCATATTCACCGTCCATACATTGATGCTCGAAGCAAAGAGTATCAGCAGTCCCAGACCAAACAGAATGGTAGGATATTCGGTAACAATCTGCTTCCACGAACGCTCGCCCGTATGCCAGATATCATCGAAGGTAAGCTCTATCTTCTGCATCAGCGAAACGATGGTATAGAGAAACATCACGATACCCGTACCGATGATATAGTTGCTCTGCGTATTCTCGATATAATTGTGAACGAAGTTAACGATGGTCTGCGCCACAACGGGCTGTGCCTCGAAGGTGGTAGAGAGCCAGGATTCGAGCAGAGAGGCATAGCCGAAACCACGGGCTATGACAAACATCATAGCCATGAAAGGTATCATAGCCATGAAGGAGGCAAAAGTCAAGGCAGCCACATCCCTGGCCCACATATCCTTGAGATAGAAGATGCGACCGGCAAGCATACCCATCTTAATCCAAGACTTGAGTCTGCCCCGGAAGTCTTTGATATTAGAAGAGTTGAACTCTCTGATATCTTCGTAAAAACCTAGTATTCTGTCTATTACCCCCATAAGCTTAAAGTGTTGGTTTCACGATAAAACATCAAATCCCTCCACAACACCACCGGGATGCCGTGAAGGGATTTGTCTTAGTATAAATTGCTTCTGTTCTATGGATTAATAGAACTTGAAGTAGTTGCGAGCATTGTTGTAAGAGATATCCTCTACCATACGAGAGAGGCTTTCCATGTCGTTAGGAAGCAAGCCCTTCTCTACATCATTGCCGAGGAGGTTGCAGAGCAAACGACGGAAGTACTCGTGACGTGGATAGCTGAGGAATGAACGTGAGTCGGTCAACATACCTACGAAACGGCTCAGGAGACCCAATACAGAGAGTGCGTTCATCTGGCGGGTCATACCATCGAGCTGATCGTTGAACCACCAGCCAGAACCAAACTGGATCTTACCTGGGCAAGAACCATCCTGGAAGTTACCGAGCATGGTAGCGATTACCTCGTTGGCACATGGGTTCAATGTATAGAGGATAGTACGTGTAAGCTTACCCTCCATGTTGAGCTCATTGAGGAAGCTGCTCATAGCCTTGGCTGTAGTGAACTCACCGATAGAATCGAAACCGGTATCAGCACCGAGCTTGTTGTACATCAGTGTATTGTTGTCGCGGATAGCACCATAGTGGTACTGCTGTGTCCAGTCGGCAGCGTGATCCATCTCAGCGCAAACCTTGAGGAATGCATGCTTGTACTGACGGATTTCGAGAGCAGAAAGCTGCTGGCCACGCATAGCCTTGGCAAAGATAGTCTCAATCTGAGAATCTGTGTATGGCTCATCGTAGAACTCCTCGATACCGTGGTCGCTCAACTTACAGCCGTTCTCAGTAAAGAAGTCGTGACGCTTCTGCAAAGCATCAACCATATCCTGGAATGTAACGAGGTTAACACCTGCTACCTCACCGAGCTTGTTCATATAGTCAGCGAAATCTGGCTTCTCGATGTTCATAGCCTTGTCAGGACGCCAAGCAGGAATCATCTTGATTTCGAAACCGCTCTCACGTGTCTGCTTGTGGTAACGCAGGTCATCGATTGGGTCGTCTGTTGTACAAACGCACTCTACATTATAATGACGCATCAAGCCACGAGCGCTGAATTCAGGCAACTGCAACTTCTCGTTACACTCATCGTAGATTTCACGGGCAGTCTTAGGGCTGAGCAGCTTATCGATACCGAAAGCAGTCTTGAGCTCCAGGTGAGTCCAGTGATAGAGAGGGTTACGGAATGTATAAGGCACTGTTTCAGCCCATTTCTCGAACTTCTCCCAGTCGCTAGTATCAGTACCTGTGCAGAAGCGCTCATCTACACCGTTGGTACGCATAGCACGCCACTTGTAGTGGTCGCCGCCGAGCCAAAGTTCTGTAATACTCTTAAACTTGTGATCATTGGCTACCATCTCAGGGATGAGGTGGCAGTGATAATCGATAATTGGCATTTTAGCCGCATGATTGTGGAAAAGATCCTGTGCAGTCTTCGTGTCGAGCAGGAAGTTTTCATCCATAAATTGCTTCATAATTCGTTATCGTAGTTTTTAAATGTTTATTTATACATTTCAAATTGTAGCGCAAAGATACAACAAATATCGGAAAAAAGAATCGTTTAAGCGAAATATTTTTGATAATTTCACTTAAACGATTACGTAGGCTGTATTATACAATGATTCTTGTCTTATGATAGCTTTCACGGAACTCGCTTGGCGAGCATCCTTTCTTTTTCTTGAAGATGCGGTTGAAGTTGCTGAGATTGTTGAATCCGCAATCAAAACCTATCTCGCTGATACTCTTGGCGGTATCTACCAGCATGCGGGCAGCATAACCCAGCCGCAGGTCGATGATATACTCAGAGATATTTCTGCCGGTATGGAGCTTGAAGAAACGGCTGAACGCACTGCTGCTCATGCCTGCCAACGAGGCAAGCTCCGGCAGACGGAGTTCATCCATATAGTTTTTGGAGATGAAATTCTTCACCTTCAGGATGCGCCGGCTATCGTCTTCTACCGTTACCTTGGCATAACTGCCGGAAGCCAGGGTGCGGGCATTTTCGCAGCGTGACAGTTCGTAGAGAATGGTCAGGAACTGCTGTACGGCATAGAAACCATCTTTTACGGAACTTAAAGTATCGAGCATTCCGTATACCTTCATGATTGCCTGCAACGGGAATGAGAGTCCCTTCTTCGCTTGCTGCATCATACGGGTAATGCTGGCGTAGGGATTTCTTCCGAAGAGCGTTTCATCACTCATGGAGAAATCAAACTGGACGGTAATCTCACGGATGTCATCGCTGTGACATTCGTTCTGCTCCCATACATGCTCCAGATCAGGCGATGTGATGAGACAGAGATCATAATCGCCTATCACCTCCTGCGAATCTCCAACGATTCTTCTTACTCCCTTTGCATTCTCAACAAAGTTCAACTCGTACACCGAATGGTTATGGATAGGATAAGTAAATTCCTTCTTGTGTCGGTCTGCAATATAGAGCACATCCTTACCCATCAGCGGTGTTATCTCGTGTATGATTCTTCTATCATCTACCATGGTACTAAATGATTAATAACTAATCACTATTTTAGATATTCAAAGTCTTCAGAATGTCGCTCATCTTCTGCTTGGTTGCAATACGGGTAGGAACCAAAGGCAGACGGAGCTCGTTCTCGATGAAGCCCATATCATTGAGCAGCGCCTTTACGCCGGCAGGGTTACCGTCAACGAAGAGCAGACTGTAGAGCTCGGTAAAAGAATGATGAATCTTACGGGCTGGCTCATATTCGCCACGGAACTCGAGACGGATCATACGGCTGAAAGCCTTAGGCAGGGCATTGCCGATAACAGAGATAACGCCGGCAGCACCACTGGCAATCATTGAGAAGGTAAGCGCATCATCGCCGCTGATAACATCAAAATTATCAGGCTTGTTCTTGATAATCTCATCTACCTGCTCCAGGCTGCCACTAGCCTCCTTCACGGCTACCACATTAGGGAAGTCGCGGGCGATACGGCAGGTTGTTTCAGGCTTCATATTGACACCGGTTCTGCCAGGAACATTGTAGAGCACGATAGGCAGCGGACTAACCTGAGCGATGGCCTTGAAGTGCTGATAGAGACCTTCCTGAGAAGGTTTGTTGTAGTAAGGACAGATACTGAGGATGCCATCGATGCCACTCCAGTCGGTGTTCTTGATTTCTTCAACGACAGCAGCAGTATTATTACCGCCACAATATTTCAATATCTTGATGCGACCCTTGTTCACGTCTTTCACCAATTCTGTGATTTTATCTTTCTCTTCCTGTGTAAGGCATGGAGCCTCACCAGTTGTGGCAAGGATGCAAAGGAAGTCTGCACCATTGTCA
>ENA-OYWS01000445-OYWS01000445.1-human-gut-metagenome-genome-assembly--contig:-NODE-445-length-20032-cov-33.732192_pt1 | contig 20032 bp, 16 predicted proteins | sample MGYA00244813_ERZ653402 | MGnify/ENA primary metagenome ERZ653402 (study PRJEB26926, sample SAMN06165021) | human gut metagenome | biome: ENVO:00009003; feature: ENVO:2100002; material: ENVO:00002003...
AAATGCTCAATTCAGTTGTTTGCTTCCCTAATTAAGTTTTCGGACGGCCTCCCCCTATTCATTTCTTTTTATTACTTTTGCCCCCAGAAAATTCAAACTATCATGTATACGGTTAATTTATATAATTACCTATTGATATAGTAAAAACGAAATAAATAAATAGACTTAACTAAACTCTTTTAATAGATGGTTAAACGATTGATTTTAGCTTCAGTGTTACTCATATTTGTATCACTAGCTAATTATGCGCAAAACATTGGAGTCAAGTCCAACCTCTTATATTGGGCTACAACAACTCCTAATCTCGGTGTCGAGACTGCCTTAGGCAAGAAGCATACCGCTCAGGTATTCTTTGGCTTCAATCCTTGGAAACAGTCCGGTGGCGACCAGTCAAGCCTCCGTCATTGGCTTTTGCAACCAGAATATCGTTACTGGTTCTGCCAGAGCTTCAATGGCTGGTTCTTGGGTGTTCATGCCATGGGCGGACAGTTTAATGCAGGAGGAGTGAAGCTACCCCTAGGCATTTTCAAATCTCTACGTAATCATCGCTATGAAGGATGGTATGTAGGTGGTGGTGTGACCGCTGGTTATCAATGGCCTCTTTCCAAGCACTGGAACCTGGAAACCTCTGTAGGTTTCGGATATGATTATATCCAGTACGAAAAGTTCAAGTGTGGTGCCTGTGGCGAGAAGGAGAAGTCATCTCATGACAACTACGTGGGTCCTACCAAGGCAGCCATTTCTCTTATTTATATGTTGTAACTCATTAAACATAATCTATGAGTATGAAAGATTTTAAAAACTACATATTATTATTCAGCTCTCTTTTGATGGCTATGCCTCTTGCAGCCCAGGATTGCAAGAGTCTCAAGTTGGCTTCCGATAAGATAAAGGTATCTAATGTTCAGATGTCTCACCACAATGACCTCATTACGGTTGCGATGGATCTGAATCTCGATTCCCTGAATCTCCCAACCAACAACCAGCTTGTATATACTCCGATGATCAAGCATAAGGGTGAGCTGCTCAAGATGCCGGAGATTGTTATCAACGGCAGAAGACAGCAGATTATGTATGATCGTGGAGTAGGAAAGAAACAGTTGCAGCTTTCACCTGAAGCATTGGTGGTGAAGCGTAACAATAAGAAGCAGCAGACTGTGAAGTATCTTGCCTCAGTTCCTCTTTCTTCTAAGGAAAGAAACTACGATCTCGATATTCACGAAGACCTCTGCGGTTGTGGTGATCTGCAGGATGGTACTGATTTTACCATCACTCGCCGTCGCCAGCCAGTAGCATCCTTCGTCCGTCCGGAGGTAGAGGCAATCAAGGTCCGCCATCTGGATAAGCGTGCTTATATCGATTTCCCGGTAGACCGCATAGAGCTGCATCCTGATTACCGTCGTAATCCGGAACAGTTGGATAGCATTATCCGTACCATCAATGCCTTGAAGGAAGATAAGAACCTCGAAGTGAGTGGCATCAACATTCATGGTTATGCATCCCCTGAGAGTCCTTATACTCACAATGATTATCTGGCAAAGAACCGTGCCAAGACGCTTACCGATTATGTCCGCCGCATGGTAAAGTTGCCAAACAGTCTCTTTACGGTTTCTTCTACTCCAGAGGATTGGGACGGACTGATTGCTTATATTAAAGGTAGCAACCTGGAGCATAAGAGTGCCATTCTGGCGATTATTGATGATAAGAGTCTGAATCCTGATGCCCGCGAGTTGAAGATTAAGAAGCAGTATCCTTCACAGTATCGCTTTATGCTCGATACCTGGTATCCGGCACTCCGTCATTCCGACTACCACATTACTTATAAGGTGAAACCTTTCGATGTGGAAGAGGCAAAGGAGATTATCAAGACCAAGCCACAGCAGTTGAGTCAGGAGGAGATGTTCCTGGTAGCCCAGACTTACGAGCCAGGCAGCAAGGAGTTTAATGATGTGATGGAGATTGCCGTCCGCATGTTCCCTGAGAACGAGACAGCGAATCTGAATGCAGCCATTACCCGTTTGAATGCCGGTGATGCAGATGGTGCGAAATCTTATCTCGACAAGGCAGGAAACAGTGCCGATGCCCAGAATGCCCGAGGTGTCTATGAGATACTGAAGGGCAACGAGAAGCAAGCTCGTTATTATCTGGAGCAGGCTGCCAAGGCTGGTGTTGCTTCTGCAAAAGAAAATTTACAGAATCTATAAAGTTATACATACTGTCTGTTTAGGTTCATATAGCTGTTCCCTAGAGACAGGGCACTGCCCTGGCTTGGGACAGTCTCCTGAACCAGGCATATTTTTTCTAAGTACAAATATAGAAAGAAACTCAAATATAACGTATTAGATGAATTGTAAACCAAATATATAAAAATGTAATATAATTAGATATTTAAGAGCGGTTATAAGTAAAAATATAAAATATTAATAACAACAATAATAACTTACAAGATGAAGAAAACTTTATTATTTTCCGTTGCATTGGCAGGGCTGATGCTCGGTTCTTGTTCAAGTAGCGATGATCTGAATGGTGGTAACACTCCTGCTAATCAGGATGGTAATGGCTATGTGGCATTTACAATTAATCTGCCTAGCCAGTCTGGTAGCAGCTCTCGTGCTAATGATGATTTCAACGATGGCATGGCAAAAGAGTATTCAGTACATGACGCTACTCTTATTTTGTTCACTGGTGGTGCTACTGAAGGGAAGTCGTCTTTTGTTGAAGCACATACGTTAAGTACTGCTCCTTGGCAGAATGTTGGTACTTCTGATGATAACATCACAACACAGTCTAAGAAGATTGTACAGAAGGTTACAAAATCGATTACTAATGCTAAAGCTTTGGTAATTCTTAATAATAACGGTACACTTTCTGTTGGTGAAGATGGTTCTTTGAAGGTAAATAATACTAACTTTACTGGTACTTATGCTGAATTTTTAGCAAAAACAGATGCAACAAATGGCAAGACTCTCACAAAGGACGGATTCTATATGGCCAATGCTCCATTAGCTAATAGTCAGGGTGGTTCTGTTGTTCCAGCTGCTGGTACAACAGTTACAACTTTGACAGACCTGACTGATAAAATTTACGATACTGAAGCTGAAGCAAAACTCGGTACACCTGCTGAGGTTTATGTTGAGCGTGGAGTAGCTAAGGTGACCCTTAATAAGGGAGAGGTAGCCAAGGCTGATAATGGTACTACAGATAAAGTTGATTTTGCCATTTCTGGTTGGGCTATTGATAATACTAATCCTACAACATATTTGGTTCGTTCAACTAAGGGATTTACTGATTGGATGGGTTATGCTAACGAAAAATGTACAACAAACCCTTACCGTTTTGTCGGTCATACACAAATTGCTTCTGGTTTATATCGTACCTATTTTGCGCAAGATATGAATTATGATACAGATGCTACTGGTTTACAGCGTGTTGCAGAAGCTGATTTTAAAGATGCTTATGGAGATGCAAATCCTCAGTATTGCTTTGAGAATACATTTAATGTAAAACATCAGAATGAGAATCAGACTACTCTTGTTGCAATCAAGGCTAAGTTGAATAGTGGTAAGGATTTCTATATTGTTGGTGGTGATCAAACAACATTGTTTGATAAAACACAGTTGGAAAAACTGATAAAGAATAAGTTCTTGAGCGTTGAAGAAGGTTGGGTTAAAGATAATGCTAAGAATGAAACTACATCAATAGGTGAAGATGATCTTACCTTAACTTTCGACAATGATGCAGCTGGTGTAATCAACTTGACTAGTGTGACTGTAAAATCAGAAAAGTTAAAGGATTCTCCAGCCGCTTTGCCTGCAACTTATCTTGAAGATGTAAAGGCTGCAGTTGGTTCTGTCGTATGTTATAAGAATGGTGTATCTTATTATACTGTTCGCATCAAGCATTTTGGTGACGATTTGACTCCATGGAAAAATGGTGAATTAGATGTTAAGCCTGGATCTGTTTATCCTGATGGTACTAAGACTGCAGAGAATAACTGGCTTGGCCGTTATGGCGTTCTCCGTAACAACTGGTATGATATTACTGTACAGGATGTAAAGGGCTTGGGCTCTGCTACAGTTCCTGCGTTGACCGGTACAACTGATGATGAACTTGAGTCTTACATTGCAGTACGTATCAACGTCCTCTCTTGGGCTAAGCGTACACAGGGTGCTACTTTGCACTAAGATGTAAATACATTATAAGATAAAATATAGAAAACAATAATTGATTAGCGATATGATAGCGCAGAAGATAAATAAATGGTTAAAGGGTGTCATGGCAGCTGCCATGACCCTGACCGTCGCGACCTCATGCCACGATATGTGGCACCAGGATTACAGCGATTGTCCTAATGGTGTATATGTGAAGTTTAAGTATGATTATAACCTCCAGCGTGCCGACATGTTCAATGACCATGTTGGACAGGTAACGCTGTATGTATTCGACGAGAACGGAAACTATATAACCCAACAGACCGAGACGAATTCTGCGCTATCATCGCCTCTCAAAGACCCAAATTATGTGATGCACGTCGAGAACCTACAGCCAGGTAAATATCAGTTCCTTGCCCTTGCCGGACAGAATGCATACGCCGACCAGTTAACTTCAGGCCGTGCCAAGTTCGTTCGTACCGCTCCATCGGCTACAGATGATACGATGCAGGAACTGGAAGTGAATCTCGACCATGAAAACAAAGGTGAGTATGATGAGGTTATCAACAACAGCCTTCCGCTCGATACCCTCTGGCATGGTAAACTGCTGGAGGCAATAGAGGTATCATCCTCAAAACCTTCTTATGCAACCATTTCTCTGGTGCGTGATACCAAGAAGATCAATGTGGCGCTTCGTGACCTAGACTCTCCACAGGATATGGATGTCAACGATTACACGATGACCATCGAAGACCATAATGCCCGCATCCTTTGGGATAACTCTCTCGATGAGAGACGTAAACTCATTTATACCCCTCATGCTACATGGAATACGGTAGATGAGAACGAGCAGGGCAAGATAGCCCATGCTGACTTCATGACCTCCCGTATTCTGAAGCACGATGATTACAAACAGGATGGTCATCTCCTCATCAAGAATAAGGAGACTGGAAATACAGTAGTAAATGTAAATCTTCCTGACCTCTTGAGTCGTCTTCGCACCAGCGAGGAGTACAGTTACAGTGCACAGGAATTCCTAGACCGTGCCTACGATTACAAACTTCAGTTCTTTATCCAGGGTGGCAAGCTCAAGTATTGCTTCATCACCATCAGCGTGAATGTACTGAGTTGGAGCAAGCGCATCCAGTTCGAAGAACTCGGAAAATAAGTTCTACCAGGCTTCATAGTAAGTCTATATAAATAAAGATAGTGTATGTTAAAGATGAAAACGATAATCCGCTCATTGCTAGCCCTTATGCTGGTGATGTCGTTCGCATCCTGTGCGAGCGACAACACTTGCGACTTGCCTATTGCGAATGATAATAGCAAAGTGTTTTTATCCGTTTCTATAAACGTAGCTGGTGAGGACTCACGAACAACAAGAGCGGAAGATAATACTTTTGAACCGAATCCTAATGGTGGAGAACATGGTAATGGCGATCTTAAAGGAGAAACTTATGAGCAAACAGTAAGTAATATGTCTATGCTGTTCTTTCATTCAGACAAGACAGATTTAACAGATGGCGAAACTACCATAGATCGTGTAATCTATTTCCCAACTGTAACTCCTGATGGCAAACGTACCATACCAGTTGAGGTTGATCCGAAGTTTTTGAAAGATACCAATCTTCGTTTCTTGGTCATCGCTAATGTTGGGGACTTATCAGATTATCGTGGCCGTAAGTTATCAGAGGTGCGAGATCAGTTGATTACTGATGTTTTTAAGCGCACCGATGATGCTACCTTTACCAAAAAAGGAGAATTAAGCGGATTTTCAGCATTCGTGATGTCTTCACGTGGACAGAGTTCTTTAACTGAGAAAACCGGTAGTGGAACAGAAACTGATCCTTATCTTTTTGACCATGAGATAGAGCGTTTGGCTGCAAGAATAGACATCATGCCACATACTGAACTTTATAAGTTTGATAAAAAAACTGGTCTCTGCAAATATTGCTATAATGTTAAGCAGGGTACTGATATAATTGGTGGTTTTGTACTGGAGTATGTCCGTCCTTATAACGTATTGACTTCACAGGAATATGTCTTCAAACGTACAGCCAAGAATGCTTCGTTGGATGATTTGCAATACCTCGGTGAGGAAACGGAAGATGCTTCTAAAAACAGTACTAATTATGTGGTAGATCCAACATCTACTGATAAGAGTAAAGCATCTTATAGATATCCAAAGAATACAGTGGAGTATTGGGCAAATGATACTTATGATGATTTCTATAGAACACATAATGCAGGTAAGACCCATACGAATTCTACAGGTGGAAAGGCTACTTTCAATCCGGAAACCGACTATTATATTCTCGATTACGTAAAAGAGAATACATCTTTCGATAATGATGAGCAATATGCAACAGGGCTTGTCTTCAAGGGTAAATATTATGAGGCAGAAGACTGGGATGCAGTAAATGCGGAACCGAAGACAGATCATGAATCGAAAGGAAAAGACAAGGCTTACACCTATGTCATTCGCCATAGCGACCCTACGGGTAATGGTACAACTAGAGATAAAATGCATTACGGCATAGTCCGCAATAACATTTATCGAATTCGTATCGATGGAATTACAGGAAAGGGACCGGATGGATTGAAGGTAACCCTCAACGTGAGAAAATGGGCAACCTATACTCACGAGGAGACAACAATGTAAAAACAAATAGATAAACAGAAAGTATAGTTTGAAATTAAACTTTCAGAGAAAATGAAAACGATGAAAACGATACATACGGCATTGATTCTGATGGTGCTAGCCTTTTTATCGGCTTGCTCCACAGATAGTGCTGACTCTATATTGGGAGGCAGTGGAGGCGATAACCAAGGCGACAAGGTTACCGTCCACATGACTCTTTCTACAGCATCTTCTTCCGGAACCAGAGCTACGTTGTGGAATGAGGGCGTAGATGCAGAAAACATGAAGAGCTGGGTAGTAGCCTTTGTGAAAGACAACAAGGTTGTTTCTTATGCAGAGAATACGAATGTATCGGCAGATAAACGAATCCAGGATGATGTCATTATCAAGAATCTTGTCAAGGGTGAAACCTATCAGGTTTATTCCTTCGCCAATCTTACAGCTACAGAACTAGGCATTTCCAAAGATGCAGCCGTCAGTTTCGACAGCAAGAACTGGAAGATGAATGGTAATGGCTTCGATGTTACCACAGGCATTCCAATGAGTAATAAGCAGGAAATAACGATAGATGCTACAGGTAATCCAACCCAAAAAGATCTTTGGGTAGTAAGAATGCTGGCAAAGGTTACATTAAAGTTTAAGAATCCAAGTAAAACGGATTTGGTAATCAATGATATTACTATCAGCGATATTACAAAGAACAGTAATAAGAATGGAGATAAGGAGAATATCAAACTGCTGCCAAATCATACCGATGCAGATAAGGATCAGGTGGAATGTTCCCCGAATCTGGTAGGGCAGGCAGCAACAGAGAGTTATACATATAAGTTGCCTTCACCAAAGACGATAAAAGCAGGTGTAACCGATTATAAATCAGAGAATGAAGTTTCATTCTATGTGAATGAAAGCGCAGCGGGTAATACTTCCAAGTATTTCATCATCAACCTGAATACATCAGCAGGAGTCAAGCGTTACGCCCTGTTCCAGGATTGGACAACGATAGCACGCAACGATCATCACATTCTTCAAATCAAATTAGATGATTACAAGTTGAAGTTTGATGTTCAGTCCTTCTCTGCCATCGGTCTCTATCCATCCATAACAGACAACGGAACCACACTTTCCTATACCTGTTATTACCCAGAAGAGGAATTCCATATCCAGCCAAAGGTAGTAAAAGGTGATGACACCGATGTGTCTGGAACCATCGATTATACCAAAGTAACATGGGAGTTAATCACAGAAGAAGGTATGGCTGATGCCACAGCTGCCGAAGATAATGCCAAGAAGGTGTTTAAAACACTTCCTAAATGGGATAAGACCACCGGCTATTTTGAAGGAACTTTCAATGATGATGCTGCCGACAAACAGCGTGCCCTCTATCAGGTCACAGTCCCTGTACCAGGTGAAACGACAAAGTCTCTTACATACAAGATACTTTTCACCAAGGATTTAAGCAGCTATGCTGCTCGTAAACATACGAGACAGATTTATAGATATAAATAGAATAATATACTAATATTAAAAAATATTGAAGCTTATGTTTAAGTCTAAGATTTTTAATAGTGTAATGAGATATATGTTGGTAGCAATGCTTGCATTGCTGCCAAATGCTATATGGGCTGGTGAAATTTATACGAACAATGTATTTTTGACCGATGTAAACCGCGTATCTATTGATATGCAAAGTATCTTAGGTGGCAGTGATGATAAGGCAAAATATAATTATATTGAGTTTTATTTTCTTGACAAGTCTGATGCTATTGTAAATCTAAGCAATATTCAACTCGGTTTGTGGAATACTGAATCAAATGATGCAAATCCGGATTTTAATGAAAGTGGCTTTAAGAAAACCGAGAATTATTATCTTTTTTACAAAGAGAAAAATGGTTGGGGATGCGAAAATTTGTTTAGGTTTAAGATAAATACTACTAATGTAGATCTCTCTGGTTATAAGTTTGTAGTAAAGGCTTCTAATACGAATAATTTTGAAACAGATAAGACAACGGCAGATGTTACATATACTTATCAGCTTTATTCTCAGAGTGATGTTGATGCTGTAACTTTCACCAAGGCAACTGAGCCTACTTTGGTGAAATCTGCTTATGCTTTAAAAGAAGGAAACAAATGTATCTTCAGTGGTGCTTCTATATATGATGAGATTAAATCTATCTTGGGTGTTTCGTCTAAAGAAGATATTAAGGACTTCTATATACGTTGGACTATAAAACATACAGATGGCACCAAAGTAGATAATCTTACTGTCTCTTCAGGAAAAATACAGAAGCGTAATGATTTTGACTATATTTACTTTAATAATACAGGTTCCTCTATCAAGGAAAATGATTTAGATATTATATTAGAGTTGCCTAGTGGTGAGTCTTGGGATAACATAAAATTATCTTTTGTTATTTCCAAAAATATCTCTGAATTGACTACTCAATATGGTATTGTTGAGAAAGAGCCGACTTTGAATGCAAAGTTTAATGTTCAGCTTTTGGATAATAAGTATAGCATGCCTTTCAATCATTATGTAGGCCATGCTAATACTGCATTTGACGAAAAGGGTATGCAGCAGACTGCTGAATGGGAGTACTATGTCTATGTGAAAGATGCTAATGAGCAAGTAGAGTTAGTGCTGCCATTCGATGAGTATGAAAATAGCGGAAAAGATCTTGAACCACAAGGCTATTTCAGATGGTATGATTTAAAGACAGATTTAGCTAGTAATAATTTACGTCAAAACTCTGGAACAAAACCGACTCTTCTGAATTCTATAATATCAGGAGGAAAGAACTATGGTTTGTTTGCTTACAAACTTCAAAAGGCAGATAAACCATGTAGCGATAATATCGGTGTTACATATACTGCACCAGCAGAAGCTTCATCTGAAGGGTGGGCTGGTGAAGACATCGCCTGTGATGTGAGCCGTTATATTGATGGTTTGGATGCAACAAAAACTTATCTTGTACATGAGCCAACGCTCTCTATCAGATACATTTTCCATATCCGTTCTGCCAAGAAGTTAGCAGACGACATTATGAATACAGCTATTGGCAAAAATCTTGAAAGAGCAGGTTATAGAACTTATGAGGATGGTAAGTATATAACAGTTGGTATGAAGGATAAAAGTTCTTCTGTTGTTACTCTTCGACTGGATTTATCAGATGCAAAGAAATATTATTTCCATCCATTGGCTGATGGTATATATAAGAAAAATGGTTCTTCAGAAGGTTTCACTCATCGGGTATATTATGTAGATGAAAAGGACAAACTCGTAGAATCCAACTTCGATAAAAATAAATTATGCAAGGCAACTAAGATTGAATGGTGGGCATACGATAAGACCAAGACTTATTGCCGCAATTTAGGAACAACAGACAAACGCTTCTTTGATTTAACGATGGAAAATCTTGGAAAACTACCGTGGGCGTCTGTATCTATGGATGGATCTTCGAAGAGTTTTACATTTGAATATGGAGATCCTGTATTCATAGTTGCATATGCAATGGATGATGACGAAAACCGTTGTCCTATTGCCAACTTCGATGTTCGATTCATGAATAATCATCCGATGACTAAAGAGGAGATAACTAAGGCTGGATTAAATAACAGACTGATTAGTTATCTTGACGAGCATTATAAAATGGCTACCAAGCCAATTACATTTGATGATGATGATGTAGAACAGACTGTGTCTGCTCCTACAAGTCCGGATGACAACCAGGACCGATTACCATCTAAATGGGATCGCCGTGCTTATAGTTTCGTATATCGTGATTTGATTGACTGCGATGCTTCTTGGTGGGTTAACCTGGGGGAAATCGGTCATTCTCCACTTCATGGAGATTATTGCTTGTATAAATCTGCCAATGTTAATGGTATTTCCGGTAATGGTGAGACACTTAAAGATGGATATCTTTGGTGGCAAAGTGGACAATTATATGATAAGACTTATGAGATAACCAATGGTTCTCAGTATGGCCACTTCCTCTATGTGGATGCATCAGACGAAAGTAGAAAAATCGCCGCTGCAGATTTCACGGCAGATCTCTGTACAGGACAGCAACTTATCTTCACAGCGGGTGTTGCTGACATGACTAAAGCGGATACTAAGCCACAGATTATGTTTAAACTATTTGGTGTTAAAAGAAATGTCAATGATGATATTGTTGAAAAACACCTGATACATAGTTTTGCGTCTGGTGATTTTAAGACTAATGTAGAAAAATTGAAACCGGCAACTTGGTACCAGGTATATGGTAAGATTACTTTGCAAAAAGAGTCAAATGTAGAGCAGTATTCAGATTTCCGACTGGAGATTGATAATTACTGTAGCAATACTGATGGTGCCGACTATGCTGTAGATGATATCCGTATGTATCTAGCGCCGGCTAAGGTTCAGGTGATTCAGGAGAAGCCGGTATGTAACGGTGCTACAACTGGAACCATCAAACTGAAGATACGTGCTATCCACGAGACCTTGAATGCGATTTTGGGACATAAAGATACAAAGATCTATTTCAGATTTGTGGGTGAAGATGGAAAACCTGTAAAAACGGATTATTCTTATACCTTGAAGGATAGAACGACCGGTAATACAAGTACAGTTTCTGGTACAGAATATGGTACTGTTGATGTATACGATTCAGAGGAAAAATGTAAAAACTTTGAGATCGATGGTACTAATATGATTGAGCAAGATAGTGAAGGTGAAACCTATATTGTTATCAGCAATAAGGACTTTCCTTTGACTACGGGTAAGAAGTATTATGTATCTGTATCTACAGAGGATCCAGCCAAGGGAAATGCTAATTGGGGTACACCTGCTGAGGTCTGCTCGTTGTACAGTAACTGGTTTGAAATGGTTAGCCAGCATCCAATCATTACTGATGTCAAAGGTAATGTTGTAACGGATTATAAGATTCCTTGCGATCAAGCTGATAACTATGAGGTTAAAATCAAGGGACAATTGACAACAACTGACCCTTATAATGGTGGTAAGATAACATTGGATAATGTGGAGTTCTTCTGGTATATTAATGATCCTGCAGTAGCTTCCAACAAGCTGAACGAAACAGCCAGCAACACAATCACTATCAGCAAGGAAAAGCTTCCTTTGGGTGAAACACATAAAATCTTTATGTTGCCAAAAGGAACTCAGAATTCAGATGGTTATATTCCATACGAAATCAATGGTAAGACCTATCTGTTGTGTACAGGTGCTATACCGGTAGATTTGCGTGTAATGAAGGATGGACCACAGCTTAACTTCGGTTTCAATGATGTGGATTATCCATTCAATGATGGCAGTTATGAGGCTTCGCTTCGTATCGGTTTGCCGCAGCTGGAGAAGTTGAAGAATACAGGGTTCCTGGAGATTCCTCTTCATAGTGCTACTATGGGTGATGGAAATGCTATCACTTCGCCACTTACCTTTGTCGATGATAGTGGCACTTCTGCAGTTACTTCAGATAAGGTAATGGTGGCATACACGAATGACCCGTTATGGACAACTGCCATGCTGAATACCCAGGTTGCCACATTGCAGAGTACAGAGTTGCCGGCTATAGATAAAACGACTCAGGCTACCCTCAATATCAAGTTCTCTGACGCTGCCGTAGAGAATTTCCATGAGGGATATTACTACGAGCTCAGATTTGCCTTCGAACAGAGAACAGCTACAGCTGGAACTACCAACTGCCCAGGCGAGTCTTATCTCAAACTGAAGATCGTTCCGGAGTTCGTAACCTGGACTCCTACTGCAGATGGCGGAATGAATGCCAACTGGAACAATGATGATAACTGGCATCGCTCTTCTTCTACAGAATTGTATGATAAGGATTATACCGATTATCAGACTTATGGCAGCAGTACAATTTCTGCGGCAGCATCTGCATCGAAGATAGATATTCCTACGCAGAACAGCTATGTGCCAATGAAGTTTACCAAGGTAACCATCGGCAATCTGAATGGTTTGCCATTCCCTGACCTCGGTAATGTGGTTTACCGTAGCACCAATCAGATTGCTACCAAGCTGACCAATGGCAAGGGTAATGAAGCCACGAAGTATATCCAGTATGATATCATGGCGTTCTGGAATGAGGCAGATGCCAATAAGGGATTGGAAGCAGGTAATCTGAAGTGCGAGAAGTTCTATGGCAATACCTGTCATCAGATTTACTTCAAACCTCAGGGCGAGCTTCGCGACCAGTGCTATCTGATATATGACAAGGCTTGGGTAGAGAAGGAGCTGGTGCCTAACAAGTGGTACACCATGGCTTCACCTCTGCAGTATATCTACGCCGGCGATATGTATGTGCCGGCAAAGGATGGACGACAGGAAACCAAGGCGTTTACGGATATCACGTTTGATAAGAATGTGAATAGCCGAAGCAAGTATCCGGTTTATCAGAGAGCCTGGATGAAGAGTGAAGTGAAGGAAATCACCCCTAATGGTGAGTATCCTGCATCTCATTACCCAAGTGTAGCAGCTCCTGGTGATGTTGATATGAATCTCGGCTACTGGAGCCATGTATATAATAAGGTAGATGAAAGTTATGCCGCAGATGGAACCTTCGGTGGTTTCTCTATCAAGGCGGGTAATGCCCTCCTGCCGAAGGATAAGACTAAGAAAGCGCTCCTCCGTTTACCAAAGGCTGATAAGGAATATCAGTACTTCGATTATAATGGTAATGAGAACTCTTCAAGCAAGACTTCGGTTACGAAGGATCCTAAAGGTCGTGGCAAACTTCTCGTTGCTTTCAACAACGATGAGAAGCATCTCGCAGAGAAGACTCAGAGTTTAGGAACTGATAACAACAGCGGTTTCTATCTCGTGGCTAATCCATATACCTGCTCTATCTCTCTGAAGAAGTTCTTCGAGGCCAATACAGGTTTGCAGAACGCTATTTGGATTGTAGAGAATGATGAGGTAAAGGCTATTTCTTCTACAGAGAACTACGCTATCCAGCCTACCCAGTCGTTCTTTGTCAAGAAGAAAGATGGAAAAACGGTAGAAAATGTAAGATTCACTTCTACGATGTGTGTTGACCGCACTATCACTCCTGGCCTTCTGATGGCATCAGACTATGTCAAGAGCATTGAAGCAACGACAGAGAATTCCAACGGCCAGACCTCAAAGGCACGCATCGCTTTGCGTCCGGAGGCTTCTGCCGACTATGATGACCAGGAGGATGTGGATCTCTTGTATGACCAGAACCTGAAGGATGTTCCACAGGTTTATACCGTAGCCGGCAACGAGGCGGTGGCTGTGAATGCTGTTCCTGAGTTGTCCTGGATTCCGCTCGGTATCGTGAGCCAGCAGGCTGAAGAGGTTTCACTTACCCTGAAGGGTGTGAGCAAGCTCGATGCTCCGGTTTATCTCTACGATGCTGCATCGGCAAGCTTTACAGAAGTTCATGATGGCGAGGCTGTGAAGGTGAAGGCGGGTGACCACGGAAGATACTTCCTCACCCAGACCCGTACCTCAACCGGCATCGACCGCATGGAGACTGAAGAGCAGAGCGCACCGGTGAAGGTTTACTCACCAGCTGCAGGCATGATCGTTGTTTCTGCTCTGGGTAGTGAGAAGCTCGACAGGGTTCAGGTATTTACGTTGGATGGCAAGATGGTTTACAGTTATCAGTTGCCTGATAAGCAGAGAATGATTCTCCGTGTTCCATCCGGCATTTACATCGTGAAGGCATCTACCCAGTCCTGTGCTCAGGCTAAGGGTCAGAAGATTTCAGTAAGATAGTATATTCTTGTTTTTAAATATCAATACTTATTTTTTGATAATCCTTTTATACCCACATTATCTGATACCTTACTATATATAAGGGCATCTTTGTTTCTTTGGTAGAGACGAAGGTGTCCCTATCATTTTTATTATTTTTTTTAACACGCATAATTTGCTAGTTTCCAACAATTATCTTATATTTGCAAAGAGTTTCTGTGTCTCTTATGTAGAGATTCAGATGAACGACATCAAAAAACGAGCTTGATTCGCATGATGAAAGAGACAAATATACACTCACAGGTTACGTCCACTATTGCAGGGGACGACGGCGAAGCCGTGGCAAAAAGTGAACAAAACGCTAAGAAAAAGGTTCTGGAAAAGCCTAATGAAGGGCTTGAAAAACCTGCTGATGCAGGATGGTATGTGGCTGTAGTGAGAGTGAATTGTGAAACGAGAATAGCTGATTCTATACGAATCAATCTTAATCACAATCATGTTTGGTTTGATTACTGGATTCCCAAGGTAAAAGTAGTTTATATAGACAAACGTTCCAATAAGCGAAAAGTGAAAGAAAAGCTATTTCTTTCCACCTTTATCTTTTGCAATGTTTCTCCGAGACAACTTGACAATATCCGCTTCCGTTCGGATGTGTATAAGATGCTGACGATGCCAGGTCAAAGGAAAATATACCAAATTCCCGACCAGGTTGTTGCCAACTATCGATATTTTGTAGAGAATGATGAAGAGCCTGTCACTGCTGCCCCTGTTCCTTTGAAGAAAGGTATCAAAGTGCGAGTGGTAGCAGGTAGCATGAAAGGTGTGGAAGCATACGTACAGAGCTATAATGGCAAGAAAGCCGTCATCGGCAGCGAGATTAAGTATATCAGTGGTGCAACGCTTACGATAAGTAGAAATTTGTTGGAAATCATTGAAGATTAAAAACTCCCTCTAGCCCGTATTCATATACCAACCAGAAGGAGAGTAAATAAAAGAGTTAATCCAGATGATGTCGCGCAGCCCAGCTGCCAGCATCCAAGCACGGACACTCTTTGGGAGTAGTTCCCGGCAAATCCCGATGCCCCACGATCTTCGCTTTAGGAAAGAGAATCTTCAGATTCTTGAAAAGATCAATGAGTCTCGTTTCCTGTTCAGCGGTCATGGTATTGCAAGGCTTGCCCTTTTCATCAAGTCCCCCTTCATAGCAGATGCCGATAGAGCATCTATTGTAAGGTCGGGCATGAGCCCCTACCTCCAGCAGCTTACGGTGCTGCGTCATCGTACCATCCTTTCGGACGTAGAAATGATAGCCGATATCATAAAAACCACGGGCCTTATGGTCACGTCTTAGCTGTTCCACACTATAGTTCTGATTGCGTCGGGTAGCCGAGCAATGCAGCACCAGAAATCTTACAGAGTCGGCAGACATCATGTATTTGCCGGCTTCAACTCCGGCGAGGAGTGTACGCTCTGAGCGTACCTTCTCCTCCCCGATGTTCATAGGAAATGTTTCTTTAATCATAGACTAATTTAACATTCAACATTTAACATTCAACATTATCGCATAGCACTCGCACAGGAGCTTACTCCCAATGCCGTAAGTGCAGCAATCAGAGCTTGCACGATGGCATTCACAATTTGCACCCAAGAAATTTTCTTGGAACCATTAGAATCATTCATCATCATGGATCAATTTAAAGGGTTGAACATTACTGCTTAGAAATTTACGTTGTCGCCGCTCTCTGAACCTGTACCGCCAGTATTCTCGCTGCCACCAGTGTTCTCACCACCAGCGTTCTCACCACCAGTGCTCTCTCCACCAGTGTTCTCACCGCCATTCGTAGAGTCGCCTGTAGTAGGCTTCTTCTCCCCATCGGTAGTACCGCCAGTAGGCTTGTCCTTCTTCTCATCACCGTACTTGACGAGTTCGATAGAATCAGGAATCAGGTTGTAAACACGGCTACCGTTCTTCAAGAGGTAGTACGATGGTCGGAAGGCAGGAAGGATACTCTTCACGAGTTTGGCAGTCGCATCCTTCTCCTTCTCCACAGCCTTGCCGGTGAGGAAACGGAGATAGAGCTTACCGAAGCCGAATAACTCGATGTCGTACCCCTTCTTCAGGTTCTCCTTCACGTAGTAGGTATAGCGGTCGAGTACCGCCATCACATCTGCTGGAGTAGCTGTTGACTCCATTGCGATTTGGTTCGCAATATCCTTGGTAGTCAATGTACCATAACTGTAAGGGCGAACGCTATACACGGTTTTACCCTCTTTAGGACCCATGTTCATGGTCTTCTTTGAAACTTTGTAACTCTTACTCATAATTGAAAACATTTAAAAGATTAATACTCAAGTTATGTCATCGTCAGTCCAAAGAGATTAGCAATCCCGTTTGTTCTGATTGACGCTGCGAAGGTACGACTTTTCAAAAGCGTGCTGTTCGACATTGTCATATATCGATAGACAGCTGATCACATATGAACTTAACTGCTTTCGGACTTAACAGCTGGTCTTTCGGTTTCACACCAATTTCATTCAGTTGCTGTCGGTACGGCATCAGCCATCTCCTCAGTGTTCCAGTCGATACACCAGCATAAGCAGCTAGTTCGCTTTTATACATTGCTTTCATATTCTGATAGTTTAATACATTAATATATATGAATTAAAAATCAATTCTGATTTCGCTTGCAAAAGTAGATAATCTTGGAATTCCTGTGCTGTACTCTATGGAGTGCAGCATGGTTTACACTTTTTAGGATATTATTAAGGTTTGTTGGCAACAAGATGGGTCGATATGAGAAAATAAAGACCAATCTGCGTTTGCCTAATGAACCGAATATCCGTAAAAGTTAAGGCGGATAGTTGGTTAACCACAGCTGCAAAAGAGATTCGCCGAATTCAGACAAGATGGGGTATTCCTTCTCAGAGAAAGTTCGCAGTTTTACTCGGCGTCAATGGAAGAACATTAGCAAAGCTTTATGCTGATCCGCCAGACGAAAGTTTGACCTACGGTTCTGTTCAACAGATGTTTTCCAACTTAATGATTTCAGTATGGACTGAGTTTAATACGACCGAAGATGTAAATCAAGAGCTCAAATTGCTGAATCAGGCTCTGGCCAATGTAATGAGAGCTGCATTCCCACCCCGCAAAGAACTCGTAAAAAAGGCTCTTCAAGAGATGGAGCATCAACAGGGAAACGGTTTGCCAATCAAGTAATTTGCCATAAAATGCTTTGCGTTTCGTAATGTGTGGTAGTATATAAGGCAAATCAAGTCATTGCTTGGTTTATGAAACGAATATAGAATATGATTCCTCTTGAGCGGATGGAATTTCCATTTCCGCTCGAGAGGTTTTGAAACTCAAAAGGATTATTTCTTACAAATTCCTGATGAAATCTCTTTAAAATTCCAGTATTTCTGATTCGAAAATATTTCGGTAAGAATATTAAAATTGTGAAAAAGAAATGTAATTATCAGTAAATCAGTATGTTATCTAAATTTGTGGGTTTCGTCAAAAAATCAGAATTCTGCAGTTGTACAACTAAGACCCTTATAGTTGTACAACCATAGCTCCAGAGTTGTACGACCATAGCCTATATAGTTGTACAACTGCAGACTTACGGTCGTACAACTATAGGTCATTCGTTCTGCAAAGAGCATGAAATGCGATATAAGCTCGATAGAATTAGGTCTTCGCAGCCATCTAGATTGGAAATGTGGAAATCGCGATAATTCAGAAACAATATTTAACACCGTCATATTTCTGAATAAAATAGGAGGTTTATATGGATACATTGAATAAAGAATTTTGGGAAAAGCGTGATGCTGCGATGAAAAGATTCATGGCATCAAAGGAAAGAAAAAGAAAGCGTATGGAAGAGTTAGAGCAGATGCTCCGTCAGGATTATCTAGCTCGCACTGGAGAAGAACCAAAGTTTGTAAATGTTTGGTGACGCCGCAGAACTGGTAAGGAAGCAGAATCATTTTGTGTGTTGTAAAAATAAAGATTAGCAATAAAAATGTATACAACAATGCTCTTCATGAAGAGTTTGCTTCTGACCCAACAGACGCAAATTTTGCGACAATTGAAATCCGCAAATGGAAAAACGAGTCTCATGATCGCTGGCTTATTATAGATGATAGCCTCTATCATTGCGGTCATTCCTTAAATGCCAATGGCGGTCATAAGATTTCCGCCATAACCCTGATGGGCACCTCCCCAGAAGTAATCCTATCACGAGTAGAATAAAACAATATTCCTCATTCGAGTGGCGACCAGTGCAGAGCGATACTGCAATGAGGAACCAAATATAACATCATGAAATCCTTTTTATCAATCAAACCAGGAGCAACCTTTTTCTTAGGTAGCTCCCAGACCCTAGTCTATCATAAAGACAGCATCGAGATAATTTACCGTTACCAGTCAGGTAAGAAAAGCTTCTACACACATGTTTACATGTACATTGTAGATGACACCAAGGTAACCCTTTATGCTGATTGGGGTGATAGCCTAAAAATGGTTAGTTAATGAAGATTTTCTCTTAAATCCTTGGTAGTTATGAAATAAAATCGTACTTTTGTCGCTATATTAGCAATAAAAATGTATGATTATGGCAAACGACAATAATATACAGCCTGTGGCTGATGATTCACAGATAGTACTCTATCAACCAAACGAAAGTGTAAAACTTGAAGTGAAGTTAGATGCTACTCATGAAACGGTGTGGCTTACCCAACAGCAAATAGCAGATCTCTTCGGCACCAAGCGTCCTGCAATAACCAAGCATCTTGGCAATATATTTAAAAGTGGAGAATTGAATCAAAATTCAGTTAGTTCCATTTTGGAACATACTGCCTCTGATGGCAAAGTATACAAGACGCAGTTCTATAATTTGGATGCAATTATTTCTGTAGGATATCGTGTCAACAGTATCAATGCTACAGCCTTTCGAAAGTGGGCAACGGGTGTGCTAAAGGATTATCTTCTTAAAGGATATTCTGTCAATCAGCAACTATTGGCTATGCAGCGCCAATTAGATACACGGTTAGATGCACATTCACAACGCATGACTCGAATCGAGGATACTCAAGCCAAGCAGCAACAGCAGCTAGATTTCTTTATTCGAACCTCGACCCCTCCAGCAGAGATGGTCTTCTTCGAAGGCGATTTCTATACCGCAAGAGTTGCTTTGGAAAACTTAGTTCGTACAGCCAATCATCGAGTAATCATCATAGATGGTTATGTTTCATCGCTAACTCTAAGTGTACTTGATGTCCGTAAGTCAAATGTAACAGCTACAATTTACACGGTTGGTGTAGGTCAAGGAATGCAACGCTTGATGGAGGAACATGACCGTCTCTTCCCCGATAATCATATAGACATCAGAAAATGGCGTAATGAGTCTCATGACCGCTGGCTTATCATAGATGATAGCCTCTATCACTGTGGTCATTCCTTAAATGCCAATGGCGGTCATAAGATTTCCGCCATAACCCTGATGG
>ENA-OYWS01000456-OYWS01000456.1-human-gut-metagenome-genome-assembly--contig:-NODE-456-length-19800-cov-8.837123_pt1 | contig 19800 bp, 17 predicted proteins | sample MGYA00244813_ERZ653402 | MGnify/ENA primary metagenome ERZ653402 (study PRJEB26926, sample SAMN06165021) | human gut metagenome | biome: ENVO:00009003; feature: ENVO:2100002; material: ENVO:00002003...
GCAATCCTGCGGCCTAATAAAACGCTTTTAAGCGTTTTATTAAAAACTCGTATAAAACAAAAACTTCGTATGACTTACACATCATACGAAGTTTTTCTTTTTAAACACCCAGCAGGAGCTTTGCAAACAGGAAATATACCAACAAGCTCAACGCGTCCACGATGGTCGTGATAAAGGGGCTTGCCATCACCGCCGGGTCAAAGCCCAGACGCTTGGCAAACAGAGGCAGCGTGCAGCCGACAAACTTGGCCAAAATGACCGTCACACAAAGCGTCAGGCACACCACGCCGTTGACCAGCAGGCTGATGCTTTCGTTGCCCATCAGCAGCCGATCCACCAGCAGAATTTTCAGGAAGCAGGCAGCTGCCAGCGCCGCGCCGCAGAGCACTGCCGTGCGGGCTTCCTTCCACATCACCCGGAACAGGTCGGTAAAATGCAGCTCGTCCAGACTCAGGGCACGGATGACGGTCACAGAGGACTGAGAACCGCAGTTACCGCCGGTATCCATCAGCATGGGGATAAAGGCGGTCAGCACCGGGAGCAAGCTCAGGGCATCCTCAAAAGAGGTAATGATCATCCCCGTAAAGGTAGCGGAGACCATCAAAAGCATCAGCCACGGGATCCGGTGCTTGAACAGGTCGAAGGGCGTACTCTTGAGGTAGGTCTTTTCCGAAGGGGTCATAGCGGCCATGATTTCCATGTCCTCGGTGGCCGCGTCCTGCATGACGTCCATGGCGTCGTCGAAGGTGACGATACCCACCATCCGGTTCTCCCCGTCCACCACGGGCAGGGCGATGAAGTTATATTTGGAAAGGGTCGCCGCCACTTCTTCCTGATCGGTCTGGGTGGTGACCGAGATCAGGTTCGTTTCCATGATGTCTTCGATCTTGGTCTCGTCGTCCGCGGCCAGCAGAAGATCCTTTACCGTCACAAGACCGATGAGCGTCCTGTCCTTTTCTGTAACGTAGCAGGTGTAAATGGTCTCCTTATCCACGCCCTGACGTCGGATGCGGAGAATGGCCTCCTCCACGGTCATGTGGGGGCGCAGGGAGACGTATTCCGTGGTCATGATGGAACCGGCGGAATCTTCGGGGTAACGCAAAATCTGATTGATAGAGCTGCGCATTTCCGGGTCGGCGTGCTTTAAGATACGCTGCACCACGTTCGCGGGCATTTCCTCAACGATGTCTGCCGCGTCATCCACGTACAGCTCGTCCAGAACTTCCTTCAGCTCGTTGTCGGAGAAGCCCCGGATGAGAAGCTCTTTGGCCTCCGGCTCCATTTCCACGAAGGTCTCCGCAGCCTGTTCCTTTGGAAGCAGGCGGAACATGAGGGGGATCTGTTTTTCGTCCAGCCCGTCAAAAAGTCCGGCGACATCCATCGGATTCATGGTCGTAAGGATATCCCGGAGAGTTGCATATTTTTTCTCCTCCAGCAGCTGCAGGAGGGCTTTTTCCACAATTTCAAAACGCTCTGCCATTCGTAATTCCTCCTATTCATTTATTTGTGAGATGAATAGGCAATTTACGCAGACAAAATAACTACAGACTCACCCGGACGGCAAGCCGCACTCTACTTCGTCCAGGTATATTGCCGTTGCCGCCAGCGTCCAAGAGAATCCCTCCTTTGAAGTCACAGTTTCTCTTATTTTACCCATCTTTGACGGAAATGTCAACCTTGACGGAAAGAAGTTGGGATAGTAAAATGAAAATATATCGCTTTTACTATCCGCCGGCCGCACCGGCGGAAAAAAGGAGGAATTCCTATGCTCCGGATTGCCGCTGAGGAAGACGTAAGCGCCATGCTTGCCATTTACCGTCCTTACGTTCTGACCTCTACCGCCACCTTTGAATATGACCCACCCAGCGAAGAAGAATTCTTACGCCGCTACCACACCATCACCACCCAGTTCCCATGGCTTCTCTGGGAGGAGGACGGGCAGATCCTCGGCTACGCCTACGCAAGTCTGCCCTTTTCCCGTGCGGCATACGCCTGGTGCGCCGAACCCACCATTTATCTCAAATCTCAGGCACGGGGCAAAGGCATCGGAAAAGCGCTGTACGACGCGCTGGAAGCGATCCTCGACGCCCAGGGGTATTACCTTCTTTACTCCCTCGTCTGCGGGGAAAACGAGAACTCCATGCGCTTCCACGAAAAGCGCGGCTACCGCACCGTCGCCCATTTTCCGGCCTGCGGCTTCAAGTTTGGCAGGTGGCTTGACCTCAACTGGATGGAAAAGCGGCTGAAGGGCGTCGATACCCCCGGCGGCGCTCCCGTCCCATGGCAGGCCGTTATGCAAAACGCAGAATTCATTCACCAATATTTAGATAATTTTTCCCTTTCCTAATCAGGGAAAATATGATATTTTATCAGAGTGGATAGATGTCCCCAAACATCTGCACAAAACCGAGAGAGGCACTAACGAATCTCCGGGTCAACGGGAGATTCTCAAAAAATCTACATAAGGAGCTGTGACCATGTATTTTCAGAAAAAGCGCGTAATCGCGATGCTGCTTGCCGGCGGACAGGGCAGCCGGCTCAAGGTTCTGACGGAGAAAACCGCCAAGCCTGCCGTTCCCTTCGGCGGCAAATACCGTATCATCGATTTTCCTTTGAGCAACTGTGTCAACTCCGGCATCGACACTGTGGGTATTCTGACCCAGTATCAGCCCCTGGAGCTGAATGAGTATATCGGAAACGGACAGCCCTGGAACCTGAACAAGACCCATTCCTGCGCCCAGGTTCTGCCTCCCTACGAGCGTCACGACAAGAAATCCGGCTGGTACAAGGGCACCGCCAACGCCATTTATCAGAACATCGACTTCGTGGACCGCTTCAACCCCGACTATGTGGTGATCCTCTCCGGCGACCACATCTATAAGATGGACTACGCCGCCATGGTGGCCTACCACGAAAAGCATAAGGCTTCCTGCACCATCGCCGTGCGAAATGTCCCTCTGGCGGAGGCTTCCCGCTTCGGTATCCTGAATACCAACCCCGACAACACCATTTACGAATTCGAGGAAAAGCCCGCCAAGCCCAAGTCCACCAACGCTTCCATGGGCATTTACTGCTTCAACTGGCAGGTACTGCGGGACGCCCTGATCGCTGACGAGGAAAACCCCAGCTCCGCCAACGATTTCGGCAAGAACATCATTCCAAGCCTGCTGGCCGACGGCCACAAGATGATGGCCTACCCCTTCGACGGCTACTGGAAGGACGTGGGAACCATCGATTCTCTGTGGGAAGCCAACATGGATCTGCTGGGCAAGGAACCTGCCTTCCAGCTCCGGGGCGACAAGCGCTCCACCATCTACGCCCGCAACTCCGCCATGCCGTCCTCCTACATTGACGAGCAGGCCGAGATCGTCAACGCCTTCGTGGCCGAAGGCTCCGAGGTCTACGGCACCGTCCACCACAGCATCATCTCCATCGGCTGTACCATCGGCGAGGGTGCGCTGGTAGAGGACAGCGTCGTCATGCCCGGCGTGGTCATCGAGTCCGGCGCCATCGTCCGCCACGCCATTCTGGGCGAGAACTCCAGAGTCTGCAAGAACGCCATCGTGGGCGGCGCTTACGCCGACGGGGAAAAGAAGAAGATCAGCGTCACGTCCAAGGGCGCTGTCGTCGAAGCCAACACCGTGCTGAAGCCCGGTGACATGCTGTAACAGGAGGAAAAATGCAATGAACGTAACCGGTATTGTATTTACCAACGACGCAAGCCTTGGTGAGCTGACCACCAAGCGCACCATGGCCTCCCTGCCCTTCGGCGGCCGCTACCGTCAGGTAGACTGGGCGCTGTCCAATCTGGCCTGCGCCGGTGTCCGCCACATCGGCATCATCTCCCGCCACAACTTCCAGTCCCTGATGAACCACATCGGCGACGGTGAGGAATGGGGCCTGGAGCTGGAAGAAGGCGGTCTGGAATTTCTGACTCCCTACGCCCAGTCCGAAGTCCACCGCTACCGGGGCAAGCTGGAGTCTCTCGCCAGCGCCATGGACTTCCTCGCCTACGGCTCTGATGACGAGCTGGTCATCATGACCGACTCCGCCATTCTCTCCAACATCGACCTGACCAAGGTTATCACCTCCCACGTAAAGAGCGGCCGGAACATCACCGTAGTCACCAAGGCCGGTATCTGCAACGGGAAAAAGATGATCGATCTGGCCATGAAGCTGGACGGGAAAGGCAACGTGACCGACATGCTGGTGGACTTTGCCGCCCCCGCCGATTATGTCGCTTCCATGGACATCTTCGTGGTGGACAAGAAGTGGCTCATGCAGCAGACCAGAGAAATGATTGCCCGGGACAAGTTCCACATGGATCGCGACCTCGTTCTGGGCGGCTGGCAGCGGGGCAAGGTCTCCGTCAATGTCTATCCCTTCGACGGTGCCGCCCTGTACAACGAGTCCGTGGAGGAATATTTCAAAAACTCCATGGCGCTCATTAACCGGGATATCCGCCACGACATGTTCGGCGGCAATCATCCCATCTACACCAAGGTTCGTGACCGTGTCCCCACCTACTACGGCGAGGAATGCCAGATCGCCAACTGTCTGGCGGCCGACGGCTGTATGCTGGAGGGCAACGTCAAGGAAAGCATTCTGTTCCGGCAGGTCACCATCGCCCCGGGCGCGGACGTGGAAAACTGCGTCATCATGAACGACTCCGTGGTGGGCGAGGGCGCGGAACTGAAATACGTCATTCTGGACAAGGACGTCACCGTCACCCCGGGGGCAAAGCTCATTGGGACAAAGAAGAGTCCTGTCATCGTCAAGAGGGGGGAAACCGTATGAAAATTGCCATCTGCGCCTCTGAGGGCGCACCCTATGCCAAGTCCGGCGGTCTCGGCGACGTGATGGAGGCTCTGCCCTCCGCCCTGGCCCGCATTGCGGGCAACGAGGTCGTTCTGTTTCTGCCCTACTACCACAAAATCAAAACCAACACCGCCTATATGGTGGAGCGGGTGGCCGAGATCCGGGTGCAGCTGGGCTGGCGGCAGCAATACTGCGGCATCATGAAGCTGACCAACCGAAATGACGGCGTGCAGGTCTATTTCCTGGACAATGATTATTACTTCGGTGCCCGCACCGGCGCAATTTACGGGGACATGGACGACGGCGAGCGCTTCGCCTTCTTCTCCCGGGGCTGTCTGGACGCCATGATCGCCCTGAACTTCATCCCCGAGATCATCCAGTGCAACGACTGGCAGACCGCCTGCATTCCCATTTATCTCAAGGCCATGTACCACGGCGCCTTCTATAAGACCCGCTGCATGTACACCATCCACAACATCGAATATCAGGGCTGGGCAAACGCCGGGTTCTTTGACGATGTGCTGGGGCTTCCCTGGGAGTACCGTTCCACCCTGGACATGAGCAACTCCGTCAACGTGATGAAGGGCGCCATTGAGACCGCCGACCTTGTGACCACCGTGTCCGAGACCTATGCCCGGGAGCTGATGTATCCCTACTATGCCCACGGTCTGGACAGCGTCCTTGCGGGCAACGCCTGGAAGCTCACCGGCATCACCAACGGCATCGACGTGAACACCTTCAACCCGGAGACCGATCCCGCGCTCCCCGCCCACTACAATTCCGAGACCTTTGTAGAGGGCAAGGCCGCCGTGAAGGCCGCCCTGCAAAAAGAAGTGGGTCTGCCCGTCAAGCCTGACGTGCCGCTGATGGTCATGGTCACCCGGCTGGCCGGTCACAAGGGTCTTGACCTGCTGTGCTACATTGCCCGGCGGCTCATGTGGGAGGAAGACGCCCAGCTGCTGATCCTTGGCACCGGCGAAGCTCAATACGAGAGCTTCTTCAGAGACCTGTCGAACCAGTTCCCCGATCAGGTTTCCGCCCAGATCACCTTCAATCTGGGGCTTGCCGCCCGGATCTACGCTGGCGGCGATGTCTACCTAATGCCCTCCAAGTCCGAGCCATGCGGCTTGAGCCAGATGAACGCCATGCGCTACGGCACCGTACCCGTGGTTCACGCCACCGGCGGCCTGAAGGACACCGTTCCTCCCGCCGACGAGAACGGCGAGGGTGGTCTTGGCTTCACCTTCCAGAGCTACAACGCCGACGACTTCTTCGCTTCGCTGAAGCGCTGCCTCGGCCTGTACAATCACAATCGGGAAGCCTTCCGCGCCCTGCAGAAGCGGGACATGGAAAAAGATTTCAGCTGGGACGTCCCCGCCGGACGGTACATGGAGCAGTTCCGGAATATGCTGAGCTGGTAAAGCGCCTTATAACGCAGCAAATCCACCGTATGGCCGCGGCCATATGGTGGATTTTCCGTGTTTTCTCCAAACAGCGTTTTATTCCTGCCGCCATGTCATTTCATAATCCTTTTCGCCGGTTGCTTCATCCATTCCTTCCCGCAGAATTTTGAAGCCCTCCCTTTGGTAAAAACGAATCGCCCGCATGTTCTTCTGGTACACATTCAGGCGCAATTCCGTCTTTTTCGTCTTTACAAAGTCCAGCAGGCGCTTCCCTATGCCCCGCGACTGCATTTCACCGGAAACAAAAATGCCTTCGATATATTCCCCATTCAGCCCTATAAAGCCCCATATTTCCCGGTCATTTTCGTAAACATAGACTTCTGCCCGGGGCAGCATTTCTTTTACCGGGGAAAAGTTGCTTTTCCAATACTGTGGGGAAATAAAGCAGTGCGCCCTCAGATTGGCGTCCAGCCATATACCGGCTACCCTGTCCATATCTGCATTTTGCAATTTTCTTATCATCATTCATTCTCCTATCTTCCCGTCCAGTACAGTATACCAGAAAAACCGGGAAAGTCCATCCTTCATCCAAAAAGGCATGGGTTTCTCAAGCGCTTTCCCAAAATATCTTTCTCCCACGCTTCCCTTTTCCGGAAAAATGGTTTATAATGGACAGAACGAGTTTATCATGAGGAGACCGCCATGAGAATCCTTTACGACAGCAAGCAGCCCCAGTTCAAGACCCCCTTCGGCACCCTGACGCCAGGGCAGGTCTGCACCCTGCATATCCATATTCCCACCTCCGTCCTGACGACGAAGGTCACCTGCGTCTTTAATCATGAGGACGGCTCATGGGCGCAGAACGCCGTTCTGGCATTCCAGATGAAAAAGGGCGCGTATGACGTTTTTGAGGGGCAGTTTTCCATCCCCTGCCCCGGCCTGTTTTTCTACTATTTTGTTATTGATACCCATGGCGGCAGCTTCCGCCTGTTCAAGCAGGGGGACGACACCAACATGGAAGCCGGGGATCTCTGGCAGCTGAGCTGCATCCCCGCCGACTTCACCACCCCGGACTGGGCGAAGGGCGCAACCATCTATCAGGTTTTCCCCGACCGTTTTTACGCCAGCGGAAGGGCCGATGTGACCGGGAAGCTGAAGCCCTACACCATCCACAAAAACTGGTACGACGAAGTGGACTGGAAGCCCACCCCCGATGGGCAGGTGCTGAACAACGACTTTTTCGGCGGCAATTTCCGGGGCATCACTGAGAAAATGGACTATATTGCCGGTCTCGGCGTTACCATTCTCTACCTGAACCCCATTTCCAAGAGCTTTTCCAGCCACCGCTACGACACCGGCGACTACAAAACCCCCGACCCCCTTCTCGGCACCGAGGCGGATTTTGCCGCCCTCTGCGACGCGGCTCACGCCCGGGGTATCCGGGTCATTCTGGACGGCGTGTATTCCCACACCGGCTCCAACAGCCTGTATTTCAACCGGGAGGGCGCATTCCCATCCGTGGGCGCGTACAATTCCAAGGAATCCCCCTATTACAGCTGGTACACCTTCTACAACTGGCCGAACGTCTATCATTCCTGGTGGGACTTTGACACTCTGCCCACGGTGAACAAAATGGACCCCGCTTTCGTCCGCTACATCATCACGGACGAAGATAGCGTCCTCGCCCATTGGCTGCGGCTGGGGGCGGATGGCTACCGGCTGGATGTGGCGGACGAGCTGCCTGACGAATTCATCAAGCTTCTCCGCAACCGCATCAAGGAACTGAATCCCGACGCCCTGCTTCTGGGCGAGGTGTGGGAGGACGCGTCCAACAAATGCGCCTACGGCAAGCGCCGCACCTACTTTACCGGCGGCGAGCTGGACAGCGTGATGAATTACCCCTTCCGCACGGCCATTGTGAACTTCGTCAAGAATCTGGACGGCGGCCGGGGCTTTAAGGAAACCGTGATGTCCATTATGGAAAACTACCCGTCCCAAGTGGCGGCATGCAACATGAATCTGCTGGGCACCCACGACACCCCCCGCATTCTCACCGCGCTGGTGGACGATTTTGACGGTTCCCGGGAAGAAAAGGCCAAGCGCCATCTGTCCCGGAACCTGCTGCCGGTGGCCGTGGAGCGGCTGCAGATGGCCTCCTTCCTGCAATACACCCTGCCGGGCAGCCCCAGCCTGTACTACGCCGACGAGGCCGGGATGGAGGGTTACCGCGACCCCTTCAACCGCCGCACCTACCCATGGGGGCGGGAGGACCCGGAGCTTCTGGCCCATTTCCGCCGTCTGGGGCAGCTGCGGAAAGCCTGTGACGCCCTGCGTCTGGGGGACATTCAGTTCTTTCAGGCGGAAGATCGCCGGATTGGCTTCACCCGGCGCTATGGCGGCAGCGTGCTGAAAATCTACTGCAACCGCTGCGGCGACCCCTGGGACATCCCCGCGGGAAAAATCCTCATGGGACACAATCTGCAAACCGTAGCCCCGGACTGGCTGACGCTGGCGCCCAAGGGCTTCTGCATCGTGGAGGGATAACGTGGAGACAGAGAAATTCGTATCCGGCTACTGCCGTCAGCTGGACGGAAGCCGCATGGTGGAAGTCGTTCTGGAGGACGGCGCAGTCACCGAGACGGACTGCTGCTACGGCAGCTGCGTCTACCAGAGCAGCTGCACCATCGCTAAGGAAATCGACCAGCTTCAAGAGCAGTGAAAACATAAAATGGCAGGTCTCCCGCCGGAGACCTGCCATCATTTTTTGATATTTTATTCTGTCGCTGCACTGGCCTTCGTCGGTTTGAAGGAATACCCCTGCTTCTTCATGCAGTGGAAATAAGCGGGGAACAGAAACAGATCAGCCATCACCCATGCCGCGGGGCTGGCGAAGCACGCCGCCGTATACCCCAGCACCGGCACCAGACAAAGTCCGAAAGCCCCCCGGGCGACCATCTCGAACACCCCGGCGAACACCGCAAACTCCGAGTAGCCCAACCCCTGAATGGTGAAGCGGAGCAGATTGACGAACAGCAGCGGAATGGCAAACGCCGCATTGATCAGCAGGAACTGCTGTCCCATCGGCACCACCATGTCGACGCTCGCCCCGTCCGCCGTATCCAGGAACAGTGTGGTCATGGCACTGCCGCCAAACCAGGTGATCACGAAAATCGCAGCGGAGATGATAATGCCCAGTACCGTGCAGTCCTTGACCCCCTGGTGAATCCGATCCAGCTTCCCCGCGCCCAGATTCTGTCCGGCGAAGGTAGCGGCGGTGGTTCCCATGGCGTCAAAGGGACAGACGAGGAGCATACTCACCCGGCTGCCCGCCGCGATGGCCGCCATGGCGGTCGCGCCCAGGCCGTTGACCGCGGTTTGCAGCAGAATGCTGCCGACGGCGGTGATGGAATACTGCAAGCCCATGGGCAAGCCCATATTCAGCAGCTTCCGGACATAGATTTTCCGCAGCCGCAGATCGTCCTGCTTCAAATGGAGAATCGGGAATTTCTTCACGATGAAATACAGGCACAGCACGCCGGAGATCAGCTGACTTAGCAGCGTCGCCCAGCCTGCGCCCGCGACGCCCATATTCAGCGTCAGAATAAACACGATGTCCAGCGCCACGTTCAGCAGGCTGCACATAATCAGGAACACCAGCGGCGTTTTGGAATCTCCCAGCGACCGGAGAATGCCCGACAGGAGATTGTACAGCATGGTCGCGGGGATGCCCAGAAAAATCACGAAAATATAGTCGTAAGCATAGGAAAACGTATCCGCCGGGGTGTCCATCCAAAGGAGGATCTGGCGGCACAGCAGCGTCGTGACCAGCGTCACCGCCGCGGCGATGACGCAGCTGAGCCAGATCATATTGCCGACGAACCGGCGCAGCCCGTCAAAATCCCGCTGTCCGAATTTCTGCGCCACGGGAATGGCGAACCCGGCGCACACGCCGTTGCACAGTCCCAGCACCAGAAACGTAATAGAACCGGTAGAGCCGACCCCCGCCAGCGCGTCCACACCCAGAAATTTACCCACCACAATGGTATCCACCATACTGTAAACCTGCTGAAACAACAGTCCGAAAACCAGCGGCAGCATAAAGGAAAGTATCAGCTTCATCGGCGACCCGGTGGTCAGGTCCTTCGTATGCATATCTGCCAAGTATGTCACCTCATTTTTGCTTTTTGCACAGTATTCTATATCGATTTTTGTGCAAAGTCAATATGAATTTTCCACGGGAATTTCCTGAAAAATCGACGTTTTCTCCGGCTGGTTTTTGTTGGAAGTTCCGATTTCCCAAATCACGAAAACCGCCCCGGCTACACGATGGGAAGCCGGGGCGGATGCAGTATGAAATGATTTTCCGTTACCGGTGATCGCCCAGGAAAAATACTGCCATGGTGCCGGGGCCGGAGTGGGAGCCGATGACAGCGCCGGTGTAGTTGATCAGAACTTCCTTGACGCCGTACTTCGTCTTCAGAATGTTCTCCACATATTTTGCATCCTCGATGCAGTCGCCGTGGCAGATGAATACCGTGCTGTTGTCGTAATTGCCGCCCAGCTCGCCCAGCTTATTTGCAATGGCCTCCAGAGATGCCTTGCGGCCGCGCACCTTGAACATGTTGATCAGGTGACCGTCGTTGTCCACATGAAGCACGGGCTTGACCTTCAGCATGGTGCCCACAAGGGCGGTGGCAGCGCTGATACGACCGCCGCGTTTCAGATACATCAGGTCGTCCACGGTGAACCAGTGGCACAGATGGAGCTTCGTGTCCTCCACCCATTTGTGCAGCTCGTCCAGCGTCATGCCCTCATCTCGCTTTTTGCAGGCGTACCACACCAGCAGTCCCTCACCACGGGACGCGCAGAGGGTGTCAACTACATATATCGTCCGCTCCGGATACTTTTCCCGCAGCTCCTCCGCCGCGATGACGGCAGACTGGTAGGTAGTGGACAGGCCGGAAGAAAAGGCCATCACCAATACATCCCTTCCCTCTGCCAGATGAGGCTCCATGGCGTTCAGCCAGCGGTCCGGGTTGACTGCGGCGGTCTGAGCACTCTCTCCGGCGCGCAGAGCCGCGTAAACTTCCTTAATGCTGTCGTCGCTTTTATCCTCGCGCACCTGCCCCCGGAATTCCATGCTCAGAGGAACGACGGTCAGATCCAGCTGCTCATACGTTTCCGGCCGCAGGTCGCAGCAGGAATCGGTCACAATATTGTAGTTAGGCATGAGGTTCACACTCCTGAAAATAATAGGGGAAACGGTATCATCCGAATCTTGTTCTGATTGTATCATATTTTTCCGGTCAAAAGCCACGCCCCCCGGGAAGAAAACGGCCGCATTTTTCCTCCCCGCAGTAGAATGTCCCACTCTACCGGCAGTAGAAACGGGCCAGAGGACACTTTTGAGTGGGAAATGGGGGCTGTATTCCGCGAAATCGGTCTGTTTTATTATATTCGCAAACGTGCCCGTCCATTCGGAAAAGCGGGTTCCATCCCGCCGCGGGTGCCACTGTCCGCACAGCCCAGCCGTGCCTCAGGCAGTGGCTCATACTGAACTCCAATTAAAATCTTTAAAAAAGATTTTAATTGCCTGAAGGGCATGGAGTTCATATGAGACTTGTTTTGTGATTTCTTTCCTTATAAATCACAAAACAGGCAGCGCCGTCAGGCGATGCCTTCCTGATTAAAATCAAAGATTTTAATCAGGAAATAGTATCAGTTGGTCTCTTTCAAAGGCTTGATATACTGCTCGCGGCGGCGTTCCTTCTCCGCACTGTAGGCGGCGTCGTTGCCCGCGTGAATCTCCCGGAGATAATCGTAATGGTTTTGCAGGATATTCTCGTTATTCCGCGCCAGCATCATCACGGCGATGGAGGAACACTGGTCGGAAGCACGCTCCAGATAGGTCAGCGTCTCCATGAACACCAGACCGCTGCCCACGGAGCAGGCGCCGCTCTTCAAACGCTTGGTGTGGCGGTCCCGGAGGATCATCACCATGTCGTCGATGGTCTCCTCCAGCGGCTCGATGCGCTTGGCTGCTTCGTTATCGCCCTTGGCAAAGGCGTCTACGGTAATGGTCAGGATTTCATTGACGGCATCAAAAATCAGCTTCAATTCCCGCTGCGCCATGTCGGAGAAGGTCGCGTTGTCCGCAACCAGCCGCTGGGACAGCTCCACCAGATTGGTGGCGTAGTCGCCGATACGCTCGAAGTTGGGCACCGTCTGCATCAGCATATCCAGCTGACGGTCGTCCCACTCCGTTTCCACCGCCTTGGACAGGCCAATGAAGAAACGGTCTGCCCTGTCCGTGAACTCGTCGATGCAGTCCTCGTCCACGTCGATCTCGCTGGCAACGGCGGGGTCGTACTTTTCCAGCATCCGGCAGCCCTTTTCAAAATTCTCCTTTGCCAGCGTACCCACATCCGACACGGCCTTGATGGCGACGGACACGGCAAGGGCGGGAGAATTATAAAGCTTTTCATCCAGCGTATGAAGCTCGGGATGGCGCAGCTGTTTCTGCTTGTCATCCTTGACGATGACCATGGACAGCTTCACCAGCTGATCCGCAAAGGGAACCAGCACAACGGCAGTGACCAGATTGAAAATCGTCTGGAAATTCGCGATATTTCCGCTGTCCACACTGCGCACCCAGAATTCCGCCGAGAACACAGACAGCTTCCGCAGAACAGTCATCAGAAGCAGGAACAAAATCGTTCCGATGGTATTGAACGCGATGTGGACGACGCCCGTCCGCTTGGCGTCCTTGGACGAGCCGATGGAGCAGACCATGGCCGTGGTGACGCAGGTGCCCAGATTGATACCCATGATGACCGGATAGGCCATGGCAAAGGTGATCCCCGCCCCCGGCACAGACGCCACCGTCTGGAGCATACCAACCGTCGCCGACGAGCTTTGGACAATGACCGTCAGGACAAGGCCAAAGAGAATGCCGAACAAGGGATTATTCAGGAACCGCACAAAGGCAATAAACGCATCCGTACCCACCAGAGGCTCCACGCCGCTGGTCATCAGGTTCAGACCTACAAACAGGATGCCGAAGCCGATGCAGATATCGCCGATGGTATTGGAGCGCTTGGACTTAATGAACATCAGCAGCACAATGCCGATGATCAGGGCGATAGGCGCCAGCGTATCCGTGTCGAACAGCCACAGCAGCCAGCTTCCGTCGGACTGAATAGAGCCGAGACGGATGATCTGCGCCGTGACGGTGGTGCCGATATTGGCGCCCATGACGATGGACACGGCCTGCCTCAGATTCAGCACGCCCGCGCCGATCAGGGCGACCGTCAGAACGATGGTAGCGGTGGAGCTTTGGATCACGGCGGTGACCAGCGCGCCCGTGAGAACGCCCATCACAACATTTCCGGTGACCTTTTCCAGCACGCGTTTCAGTGCGGCGCCGGAGCTGTTTTTCAGGCCGTCGCCCATCAGCTCGATGCCGTACAGGAACAGGGCAAGCCCGCCCAGAAGCTGCACGATGGCACTTAAAATCTCCATATGAAACTCCTAATATCTCTTCCGTAGTCGCCATACACAGGCATAGTATCATTATAAAAAAAGATACCAGAAAAGTACAGTGACAAAATTTGCATAAATTTTACATACACCGTACGCAAATTTTATAAGAAACGCCAATTATTTACCGGTGGAACCGAATCCTCCCGCATTTCTGTCCGTATCCGTCAGAGCCTCGGCAATTTCATAGGCCGGCTGCAGCACCGGCGTGATCAGGAGCTGGGCGACGCGTTCGCCGTTTTCGATGGTCTGGGGGGCGCTTCCGTGGTTGTGGAGAACCACGTTGATCTCCCCCCGGTAGTCGCTGTCCACCACGCCGACCTTATTGGCGGGTGCAAGCCCCCGCTTGCAGGCAAGGCCGCTGCGGGCATATACCAGCCCCGCGCAGCCCTCGGGAACCTCCAAAGCGATGCCCGTGGGGATGAACACCGTCTCTCCCGGCCGGATGGTCACCGGCGCGTCAACGCAGGCGTACAGGTCAGCGCCCGCCGCCCCGGCGGTGCCGTAGGTGGGGAGCTTTGCCCCGTCCCGGAGAATTTTCACATGAACAGGATTCATCATTTCATTCCTCTCTTTTCTCCCTGCCAGTCCTGCCAGAGAATGGTTTTTCCCGCGGCCAGAGAAGCCGGAACGTCAATGAGCCGCTGGTTCTCCGAGCCACGGAACCGCAGGGACAGGTTTTTCTTTGCTTCCACAAAGGGGCCGTCCACCAGAACATCCAGATAGCTTAAGTATTCCCGTGTATCCCCCAGCCTACCGGAGAGGATGTCCTTCTCAAACAGATAGCCGGAGAACGCCCAGATGCTCTTCTGGGGCATTTCCCGCTTGATCTGTCGGAGCAGCTCCACGATCGCGCCCTGATTTTCCGGCTCAAAGGGTTCGCCCCCCAACAGCGTCAGGCCACGGATGTAGTCCGGGCGGAGCATGTCCAGAATCAAGTCAATGGTCTGCTGGGTAAACGGTTCGCCGTAGCCAAAATCCCAAGCCACTTCGTTAAAGCAGCCGGGGCAGTGATGGGTGCAGCCGGAGACAAACAGACTCACCCGCACGCCGGGGCCGTTGGCAATGTCGCAGTTTTTGATCGTCGCGTAATTCATATTCTTCCCCCCTGAAACGCTTTTATGTTAGTATACCACAGCTTGACCCCAATTTCCACTCTTATCTGATAAATGCGCTAAAAAGCGCCGCCGTGAAGCTTCACGGCGGCGCAATGGTCAGCACGAAATTATTTCTTTGGTTCTTCGTCGGGATAATCGGCCTTGTACTGCTCCCAGACCTCGATCTGACCCTTTTTATCCAGACCACGGCGAACCAGCTTCTTCACAGTGTCATAGATGACCCCGAACAGCGGCACCCCAATAACCATGCCAAAGACGCCCCACAACCCGCCGAACAGGATGATGGTAAACAGCACCCAGAAGCTGGACAGGCCTGTGCGGTCGCCCAGAATTTTCGGACCGATGACGTTGCCGTCCAGCTGCTGCAGCGCCAGAACAAAAACCACGAACCAGAGCGCCTTGATGGGGCTTTCAATCAGAATCAGCAGCGTGGAAGGAACCGCGCCGATGATGGGGCCAAAGAATGGAATCACATTGGTGATGCCCACAACGGCGGAAACCAGCAGTGCATTGGGGAATCGGAAAATCGTGCAGCCGATGTAGCACAGCACACCGATGATGGCGGAGTCCAGAATTTTTCCGTCGATAAATCCGCCGAACATCCGGTCAATGAATGCGACCTCGTCCAGCAGCAGCTCCGCCCACTTGGGCTTCAGGGCGCTGCGGATGATGAGAACGCTTTGCCGGGCAAACTTCTTTCTGCTGAACAGCAGGTACACCGCCACGATCAGACCGACCAGCAGATTGTACAGGAACATCAGTACCTTCCACACGCTGCTGCCCACGCCGGAGACGATGCTCACCACGCTGGAAACATAGGGCGCAAGGGTGTTGTTCGCCCAGTTTTGCAGGTCGGTGTTTACGGTATTGTAGATGGTGTTGAACAGGGACACCAGTTTTTCATTCTCCCCGAAGGTCGCCATCGCCCAGGCGTACAGCGCGGAAATCTTGTCGGGAAGGCTGAGCCACAGGGTCTGGATGCTGGAAAACAGCTGGGGCGCGATCATGATGATCAGAGCGTACACGATCAGAAGCCCCGAGATCATGCTGAGGCCCACCGCCAGACCGTTGGACAGCTTTTTCAGCTTTTTTGGCAGATGCTTCTGAAACAGTCCCTCGTAGAGATTGCACATTGGCCGCAGCAGATACGCCACAACGCCGCCGTAAGCGAAGGGCGCAAGGATGCTCCCCAGCTTATTCAGCGCGTCGCCCACGCCCCGAAAACGGTAAACGACAAAAAACAGCACAACACTCAAACCGATACCGCCGAATATGGACAGCATCAGATATACATACCGCCGCTTGACAGGGTCCTTCATGTTTCCACCCCCAAAGAACTCTATGGAAAGTATACCAGCATTCGACCGTTCCAGTATGAATAATTTGTGAACAATCCCCTTTTTTCTTTTGCCCCCGACAAAAAGTTTACAAAAATCTCACGACAGTGCTTCCCTCCCGGCCTTGCCATTTTTCCACGTTTGGGATATAATAAGGAAAAAGAAAATCCCGTCAGGAGGTTCGTTATGCCCTACTACTATTTTGACTGGACATATGTTGTCCTCGTTCTTCCCTGCGTGCTGCTGTCCCTCTGGGCAAGCGCCAATGTCAACTCCACCTTCCGGAAATATTCCCAGCAGTATTCTTCCCGCCGCCTCACAGGTGCGGAGGCCGCCCAGCGGGTGCTGTCCGCCAACGGGGTGTACGGCGTGCGCATTGAGCGCATCAGCGGAAATCTGACCGACCATTACGACCCCAGAACCAACGTCATCCGCCTGTCCGACAGCGTGTATGACAATACTTCCACCGCCGCCATCGGCGTGGCCTGTCACGAGGCCGGGCACGCGGTGCAGTACGCCGAAAGCTACGCTCCCATCAAGCTGAGAGCCGCCATTATCCCCGTCACCAACATCGGCTCGAAGCTGGCCATGCCGCTGATTCTCATTGGCCTGCTGCTGTCCTACGCGGCGGATGTTTCCTATTTCTTCGTGTACCTTGGCATCGCCTGCTTTGGTCTTTCCCTGGTGTTCCAGCTGGTGACCCTTCCCGTGGAATTCAACGCCAGCCACCGCGCTCTTGTCGCCATCGACGAGGGCGGTCTGCTGACGGAGGAGGAACAGAAGGGTGCTAAGAAAACCCTCACCGCCGCCGCGCTGACCTACGTCGCCGCTACTGCCACTGCTCTGGCGCAGCTTCTGCGTCTGCTGGTGATCTTCGGCGGTAACGGCCGCAGAAGGAGAGACTGAAAAAGACAGAAGTGGTACAAATTTCCACGATCTGACCAAATTCTTCCGTCCCGGTATTGACAACCGGGACGGTTTTTTGTATAATCCGCTGGTGTGAAAAGTATGAAAAATGTGATTGGAGGCGGTTTTATGCCCGGAGGCAAGCATGTCCTCGGTAAAATCAATCAGCAGCGGGTCTTCGGCACCGCAAAAGTGGGCGACCGGGGGCAGATCGTCATTCCCAAGGAGGCACGGGAGCTGTTCGGAATCAAGCCCGGCGACACCCTGCTCATTCTTGGCGAAGCGGAAACAGGTCTGATCGTGTCCCGCCCGGACGTTCTCAACAATCTGGCAGACGAAATACTGAACAATGTGAAAAAAGAGGATTGAATATGGACGAATTATTGGAGCTTTACGAAACCATGGGGATCTCCCCTGCGGTATACGCCTACGGCGAGCGGACGCTGGAGAAGCTGAAAGACCGCTTCGCCGCCATCGACCAAGTCGCGGAGCATAATCAAGCAAAGGTGCTGTGGGCGATGCAAAAAAACCGAGTCTCCGCCGCCTGCTTCGCCGCAACCACTGGCTACGGCTATGACGATTTCGGCCGGGACAATCTGGAGCGGGTTTATGCCGATGTGTTCCACACCGAGGCCGCGCTGGTGCGCCCCCAGATCACCTGCGGCACCCACGCCCTCACCGTCGCCCTCAGCGCCAACCTGCTGCCCGGTGACGAGCTGCTCTCCCCTGTGGGTATGCCCTACGACACCTTGCAGGAGGTCATCGGCATCCGGGAAAGCCCCTGCTCTCTGGCGGAATACGGCGTTGTCTACCGGCAGGTAGACCTGCTCCCCGACGGCAGCTTTGACTACGACGGCATCCGTAAAGCCATCAACGATAAAACAAAGCTCATCACCATTCAGCGCTCCAAGGGCTACGCCACCCGTCCCACCTTCTCCGTCAAGCAGATCGGCGAGCTGATTGCCTTCTGCAAGGGCGTCAAACCCGACGTCACCGTCATGGTAGACAACTGCTATGGCGAATTCGTGGAGACCATTGAGCCTTCCGACGTTGGCGCGGACATGACCGTGGGCAGCCTCATCAAGAACCCCGGCGGCGGCCTTGCGCCCATCGGCGGCTATATCTGCGGCACGAAAAAATGCGTTGACCGGTGCGCCTACCGGCTTTCCGCCCCCGGTCTGGGGCAAGAGGTCGGCGCGAATCTGGGGCTGATGCCTGCGCTGTATCAGGGCTTTTTCCTCGCCCCCACGGTGGTGGCAGGCGCGGAAAAGGGTGCGATCTTCGCTGCCAATCTGTATGAGCCGCTGGGCTTCCGCTGCGTCCCCGGCGCGGAGGAAAGCCGTCACGACATCATTCAGGCTGTGGAGCTGGGCAGCGAAGCGGGCATGGTCGCCTTCTGCAAAGGCATTCAGGCGGCGGCTCCCGTGGATTCCTTCGCCACCCCCTACCCCTCCGACATGCCCGGCTACAACGACAAGGTCATCATGGCCGCCGGTGCCTTCGTTCAGGGCAGCTCCATCGAGCTTTCCGCCGACGGCCCCATCCGTCCGCCCTACGCCGTGTATTTCCAGGGCGGTCTGACCTGGAACCATGCCAAGATCGGCATTCTCATGAGCCTGCAAAAAATGGCGGATGCCGGATTGGTAACATTATAAATTAGAAATTGAGGTAGAAAAATGAGTTGGTTTTGGTTTTCCATTATTGCTTTGCTGTGCTGGTCCGGTTCCGATTTCTTTTCCAAGATCGGCTGCCGGGACGCATCCGACAAATACAGTCAGTATAAAATGGTCACGGCCGTCGGCGTGGTCATGGGCATTCATGCCGCCATTGAGATTTTCGTCGGCGGCGTAGAGATTTCCTGGCAGGTCATCTGGACGTACCTGCCCGTCTCCCTGCTGTACATCGGCTCCATGACATTGGGCTATGTGGGACTTCGCTACATTGAGCTGTCCATCTCCTCCCCCATCTGCAACGCCAGCGGTGCGCTGGTCGCCATCATTGCCATTGTCAGCGGCACCGCCGGAAAAATGGCGATTGCCCAGTACATCGCCATCTTCCTGGCCTGTGCCGGTGTCATCGGTCTTGGCTTTGTGGAGGCCAACGAGGACGATGACCTTCGCGCTGCCCGGCAGGAGGCTTCCAATTACAAGTACGCAAAATCCTGGCTGGCTCTGGCGCTGCCCATTGCCTACTGCATTCTGGACGCGGCGGGAACCTTCGCCGACGATCTTGTGCTGGAAACCCTGAACGAGGATTCCGCCAACGTCGCCTACGAGCTGACCTTCCTCGCCGCAGGTCTGGTCTGCGGCGCGTATGTGCTCTTCGTCAAGCGCGAGAAGCTGACCCCGCGCACCGAAGCGCCGAAGTATATCGGCGCGGTCTGCGAGACCATCGGCCAGTTCTTCTACATCTATGCGCTGGCGGACAGCGCGCACGTCGCCATGAGCGCCCCGATCATCTCCTCCTACTGCGCCGCCTCCGTGCTTTGGAGCCGCATTTTCCTCAAGGAGAAGCTGAGCGTCAAGCATTACATTTCCATCCTGATGGTGTTCATCGGCATCGTCATCATGGGCGTATTCGATATGTAATCTTCGTTTTTCAAAGAGCGTCGTTTCCGGCGCTCTTTTCAGCTTGTTGACATAAGCAAACTTGGCTTGAATAGCAAAATCAAGAAATTCA